>SWCA01002328.1_pt1 | contig 17327 bp, 18 predicted proteins | sample 4692961 | NCBI WGS metagenome assembly SWCA01 (sample SAMN10267275, study PRJNA491770) | bioreactor metagenome | isolation source: DHS bioreactor inoculated with | place: Japan: off Shimokita Peninsula
GCAACATACCAACCCATAGCTTCAAAGCCCAGCCCTGAACTTGTGGAAGTTTCCTCCATCAGAAATATGACCAGTTTATCATTGACCAATATTCCGTGGCCTGTCCAAAGCCAATTTTTACCCGGTATTTCAAAGAAATCTTCCGGTTTTTGCTTTGTCCCCTTATAGTAGTAGGTCAGTCTCGATTCTAATGAATTCGAGTCTTGAATAGCGATACTATTTCGAATCATTGCTTTAGAATTGGACCGTTTACCTGTCCCGTCCTGATCGATAAATGTATCACTGAAAAGCCACAGAATTTTACCGGAACTAAGTTGAACGGTGGCCGCGCCATCGGCACCTCTCCAGTAGCTATCTTTTTTGAAGATTATATTGTCTACCTCATTTACAACTGTGTTCTCTTCCTGAGCCAATAAAAAACCAGGCACAAAAAAAAGTATGCATACGATTCCTTTCATGTCTTTAGTATTACAGCCAGTTCCCTCATTTTTGTCCGTTATCCAAATAAACTGCTGTTAAATTTAGAAATAAAATTAAGATGATTTGTCATGGAGAAAAAGCCAGCTACGATCTGTCTTTTTTTAGCGCTTTAAGGCAAAGAAGGGAAGACGCAAAAGGTGGAAGCCCGGGCTATGCTGCACGCCTGCGATTGGCGCCATTCCGGTGCAGGCTGGAATCAGTTGGCTGGTATCGCCATTTCCAGAACATCAGATTTTATCATGACCAGATAGTGAGCTGTTAAGCATTAGCATAGTATGGCGCTCCTCATTGGGCCTTCAACCGGTTCCATATGACCAGCGAAGCTCCGCTGTCATTTATTGTGGCACAATGACACCGAATTATCAAGCTGGCATACGGGCCCTGACTCCCGCTCTTCGCGATATGCACTAACGCTGCTAATCTTGGCTTGTAGTTCTATCGGAGAGAACGGCACGGTTAACATTGAATTCGTATGACAATGAAAATAGCATTTGCTTTAATGGCACTGTCGAAATATATTTACCGGAAAAACTCACCCAACATTGATGATCATTTTGAAACAGCAATCTGGCAAGAACGATGAATAATATGATTGACAAAATAAGGTATCAACTTAAAGAAAACGTTGACATTGAGACAAAAGAAAAAGGTCAACGGTTCTTTAAAGAAAAGATTGATTTATACGGCGTTAAAACACCTGTCGTTCTCAAAATCAGTAAGGATCGTTTTAAGGACATCGAAGCATTTGATAAAGCTGAGATTTTTAGGCTTATTGAAATTCTTTGGCAATCCGGGATGTTGGAAGAATCATTCGTTGCGTGCAATTGGACCTATTCGCTTCGGAAAAGCTTTCAACCAAACGATTTTGAGCGATTCAAAAACTGGATTGATTTGTACATTACGAATTGGGCATCGTGCGATACATTTTGCAACCATTCCATGGGTGTATTCATTCAAATGTACCCCAACTTTTTAATGGAACTAAAAAAGATGACTCAATCTGAAAACAGATGGATGAGAAGGGCTTCGGCTGTTTCTTTAATCATTCCTGCCAGAGAAGGCTTGTTTCTGGATGCCATTTTTGAAATTGCAGATAAACTGTTACTTGACCAAGACGATTTGGTGCAAAAAGGCTACGGATGGATGCTAAAAGCCGCCAGTGAATCACATCAACAGGACGTGTTTGATTTTGTGATGAAAAGAAAAGCAATCATGCCCCGAACTTCTTTGCGGTATGCTATAGAAAAAATGCCAAAAGAACTGAGAAAACACGCCATGGACAAATGACTGAAATGAGGCAGGATTTTACATACGCCAATTTGATAGCTCCCTGTGGAATGAATTGTGGGCTTTGCATCGGTCACCTCCGGGAAAAAAGGCCTTGTGGCGGATGCTTTAAAATTGATGATGAGAATAAACCAACGGTTTGTAGAAGTTGTAAAATTGTTAACTGTGCTTTTTTGGCTGAAACTGTCTCAGGATTTTGTTACGACTGTAAAAAATACCCATGTACCCGATTAAAAAATCTTGATAAAAGATACCGAACAAATTACGGAATGAGCATGATTGAAAACCTGGCATTCATAAAAATTCATGGACTTGAAAAATTTCTAAAAAATGAAGAGGAAAAATGGAAATGCAAGTCCTGTGGTTCGGGATTAAGCGTACATAGAGATTTTTGTATCCACTGTAAAGCTGAAATTAATAAAACCGCTTGGCACTAAAATAGCCTACACCTCCAGTGATTTTAGCCTTTTTCACCCGCGTGCAGCATTTAAATGCCTGCAGAATGCTTATTCCTTTTTTTGGTCTTCGATGAGCTTGCGAAGCGCAGTAATTTCTGATTTCAGTTCTTCAATTTCCTTCGACCCGGCAATCGGAGCATCTTTTTCCTCGGCATCACGACCAATAAAATAGGTGGCAAAAGTTGCCGTGACATAACCGAAAATGCTAAATCCGAAAATGGTTATTAAAAAAGCTAACCCGCGACCTTCAGGTGTCATCGGGTTAAATCCATTACCTGCCGTTATCACCTGCATCGCTGTCCACCACAACGCAAGCCAATAACTGGTAAAGCCAGGGGTCGGATTCTCCATGGCATACATCCCTGCAGCTCCGGCAAAAATGACGATCAGCGTAATAATCATCACATAGCCAAAGCCACGACGCTTCATGGTTTTGCCCACACTGCGCATGCTTCTGTTGAACGACGATACGATTCTCACAAGCCTGATCCCCCTGAGGCCGCGTAAAAGTCGAACAAACCGGAAAACCCGAAATACACGTAATGCGGGAATGAACAATGAAATGGCTGTAAGCCAATTTTTTTTCAGGAAGATCAGTTTCTCCGGGGCAAGCGAAACTTTGACCAGAAAATCAATAATAAATATCCCCCAGATGCCAATACCTACATACTCAAGCATCTTGTTTATTCCCCAAACCAACTCAATCACAAGCAGGACAAGCCAAACAAATCCTAAGAAAATCATTGGTCCTTCAAGGATTTGCTCTACCGACTTGAGCAACCTTCTTCGTTCATTAATACTTTCCTTTTTCATACTTTGAGCTCTCTAAATATATGGAAAAACTCCGGGAAATCTGAATCCCGAAATCCAAACCATTAACGGATTCGTTCGTCTGGTTTTTAAATTCTTTAACGCAGTTTGCAACGTTCGGCAAACCAGGCAGAGATCCGAGTGGCAGAACAATTTCGGTTGTTTTTTTTTTGCAGAATAGCAGATAAAAATACGGCCACTACCGATGATGCAGCAGAAGATCGATGGTTTGAATATGATGCTCTGCCGCCACTGGTTTTCGACCACGAATTGATAACTGCTTAAATTCAAAAGATGACAAAAATGTTGCTTTACAATAAATTCTACCTGATAATCAATGCCCAATCGGTTTCTCTGTTCGGTGGAGTAAAGCGAAACCCTTCGACATTAGTCAATTGATCGACATCGGCAAACTGAATTCTCTCACCCTTCTTTGTATCAAGCCAAAACACCTTTGAATGACTTCTGGGTTCCAGCTTCAATGTAAAAGGTTCTCCATCCATTACAAACACCAGATACTGATTTGCGGGCCCAGCCAGCGCATATACGCGTAGAGCCTCGCAACCGGACAGCAAAGCATCGTCCGGTCTCATTTGGTAAAATGCCACATCATTCTGCATGACTTCTGTCAGAATTTGAACGTATTTCTCAGATAATTTGAACTCATTTTCAATGTTAAAGGGCAAACCATCAGAGCCACCTGCCATCAGTTCATATTCGCTGGTGTGACCATCCCATGTAAACGAAGCACCAGCCGAAGAACAAGCCCATGCCGAGCGCTGCAAATCTTCCTGATCGGCTACTGAGCGCTGATGCCAGTATCGACGCCACAGCGCATTGCCTTCGCTCATAAAAACAGGTTTGCCACGATAGCCAAGTAAGCATGCAATGTGATGTGTCCAAGGCTCACGCCAAAGATTGTGTCGCTCTAATTCTTTATCCTCAAATACGATACGGTGATTCTCAACTGCGGCGAATGAGTACTCGGGTAAATGATAAAAATTTTCACGCGGACATTCGTCCTCATAGGTCATAAGATGATCAAACACATCGTATTTTTTAACCAGACGCATGAAGGCCAGTTCGTGTTCTTCACGATTTCCTGGTACTTCCCACACAAAATTCCATCCGGCAAGATTTGCATAAGGTGCTAACCGGGCTACCATGTATTTTACGTAAAAATCGCGTTCTTCATCGTTTAGATTCTCCCATTTAGGTCCATCGTTCCGACTTCCGTCAACACCCAGAAACATCTGTACTCCAACGTCGCGGTTATTAAGCCAGTCCATATGCTTTTCCATTCGTTGCCAGACACCGAGATTCATGGTTTCGGTAATATTTTCATCGCTGAATAATGCCAGATCGAGCGTTTCGGGTTCGGGACCATCTTTGTAGTCCTGTTGAAAACAGCATAACGAAAGCAGCCAGTTTACCTGCAAGTGATTGTACCCGTTAAGGAAATCCGGAAGCAGATGCCCAAGTATGAAAGCAAGATGAATGAAGACTAGAAAACCCCAAGCTTCATTTCCATTTTTACTACTTCTGCGGAGTTAGAAATATGTAGTTCTCAATTAGATCTTTAAAGGATTGTCTTTTAAGACACGAATCAGCGGACCATATGACTAAGCAGATGCCGCACCAATGAGTGGCCAAGCAAATTTGTCCATCATTATTGTTGAAATCAGGCTCTTCAAAAATCTCTGGCATTTCCCTTATATGCTTTTCATTCGCCCCGTGATCCGATCTTGATTTGAATCAAGTCAATATGCTAGAATCCACCCTTACTTTGCGGCATAATTGGATTTTAATAGCCATCCATGAATTTAATTTACCATGTTATGAAAACAGAAAACAGCATTCTCCAACCAGCCTTGATGCTAATGATTCTGGGCTGTGTTGTTTTAAGTTGCCGGGAGATTGAGCCCGGCGTTGATCTGCCGGAACCGGAAAACAAGCTGCCGGGGTACCTTGCCGGAAACTGGCTCGAAAGCTGGAGCTTGTCTATGCAGCATGAATTTGATTCGTTACTCTATGATTCGCAAACCCATGTTTGGTTCAGAGGAAGTTACGATCCGTGGTCGATGGATCCGGTTCCAGGCTTCGGGATCCAGCTTAAGGAGAACGGTAGCTTCATCTGGGCAGTTGTTGCCAGCACAAGCACGGGCGGATGCCAGATATACACTGCCCGGTATCTGAAAGGAGAAGTCAAAAGCGAGGGTGACTCGCTGATCTTTTCAACAGCAACCCACCAGATGAAATACCACAGTGTATGCAATCCGGGGAATAATTTCGACCGGAGTGAAGATCAAAACAGCTTCAGCCTCTCTTATGCTTTGTCGTCAACCAGTAACAACGCCGGACAAGCGTTTGAAGTGCTGACACTAACTGCTCCAGACGGGTCGCAAACCCAATATATGAGAAACAAATACAATTAACCAATTCAAAAATTAGTATAAAAATGAAAAAACAATACCTGATCTGGATGATCCTAATCGTGTCATCCCTGATCATCTTCTCGTGTGACGAAGAAGACGATCCGATCCCGGCGGTTAATCCGTTAACTGCCAATGCCGGCGAGGACAAACAAACTACAACCGGGTCTGCCGTTGTCCTGGATGGCAGCGCCTCAACAGATGCTGAAGGCGGAACATTCAACTATTCATGGAGTATCAAAAGTAAACCTGCCGGAAGTGCGGCATCGCTCGACGATGGAAGCAGCGCAACTCCCGGTTTTGTTGCCGATAAAGCTGGTGTATTTTTGATTGAGCTCATCATCAGCAAAGATCAATGGACTGCAAAAGATGAAGTAAAAATTGCTGTTTCGGAAGCAAGCAGTCCCCAAATGGTGGAGATATCGGAAGATATTGTCGTGGATCTGGTTCTGGAAGATATTTTTACTGAAGACTGGACCAAAGTCGATTATCTGGTGACAAACGTGATCAATGTTGATGCCCGCCTAACGATCAAACCTGGTGTGAAAGTCGCTTTTGCTGAAAATACTGGTTTGATGATCTCATCAACCGGCTCGTTCGTATCGGAGGGAGGCGAGGCTGAAGGAGACCGGATCTACCTGACGGGTGAAACCGAAACCAGCGGATTTTGGGGCGGTTTGCTTTTGCAGTCGGCTGATGTCGACAACAAGATGAATTACACTTCACTTTCGTGCGCTGGTGCAAACCCGGATCAAAATGCTTTTTCGGCCGGCATGTACCTTGACAGTGGAAGCAAGATCAGCATCAGCCACTCGTCTTTCACCAAGAATGCCGGGATGGGACTTTTTGCTGCGCCGGGGAGCGAACTGGCCGGTTTTTCATCCAACTACATGATGGGAAATGAAGAAGACAATTTCGTTATTGCCCTTCCCGCTTCGGAAGTTGGCAAGATCGCACCCGATTGTCAGTTCTGGAATGCCGGGATTGCCGTATTGACTGCTGATCTGAACAACGGAGCTACCATCGAATGGAGTTCATATAATTACACACTGCTCAGCGGGCTGGAAGTGACCCACGGCACCCGGCTGAAAATTGCTGAACAGGCCCGCATCTATGTCAACGAAAACGAAAGGATTGCTGCGCTTTCCGGCGGTTCAATCGCAGCAGTTAGTCGTGACGCCAATCCCATTGTTATTTCAGGCTTGGAAGAAACCCCTGGCTATTGGAAAGGTATTTTTATTGAAAACAGTGGCAATAATCCCAGCAAGTTTCAGTATGTCAATATCCGGTATGCAGGCAGTACACCGCTGGCAGGTGACCAGCCGGCAACGATCCATCTGGGTGTTAACGGCAAAGCAGCCATTGACAACTCTTCGCTTGGTTTCGGAGCTGGCGATGGCATCGAGGCAACATCGGACGGAGCCACCCTGTTAAGTTTTAGTTCGAACGTTGTGCGTGAACACCAGGGATATCCGCTGGCTGTTTCAACCCAAAATGTTGCTGTGATTGACGAATGGAGCCATTTTGTAAACAATGGGAAAAGCCAGGTCCGGATTGACGGGAACTTTCCCATTGCCAACGATCAGGAAACCATTTGGAAAGGCTTCCGCCAGACAGATCTGAGTTATCATGTCCGCGGATTAAGTAACGACCTGGTTGTTTGGTCTGGCTTGAAGCTGAACGAAGGGGTCGTCCTGGAAATGGAGCCCGGTTCGCGAATTGTGGTCGAAGATGCCAACAACAGGCAGGGCTACCTGTACGCCTCAGGAACGGATGCTAAAAACATTGTCTTTAAGGCTGTTGATGAGGTGCCCGGTTCATGGCACGGGATTACCTTTTCCAGTTTGAATACCAAAAACTATTTCGATCATGTCCAGGTGTTACACGGTGGCAAAACTGTTGACAACAGCTTTTCGGCCAACATTGTGGTCGACAATAGTCCCGAAGGTGAACTGACGATCCTTAATTCAGTTGTCGGTTACAGCGGACAGCATGGGATTTCGGTCGTCAACGATAAACGCGAAAACCTGTCTGATGACAATATTAGTTTTACTTCAATTCCGGGTAGTACGATTTACGCCTGGTAACATATTGTTTTTGCAAGCCAGGAAACAAAAAGGGATCCGATCTTCTAAATTAGAAGATCGGATCCCTGCTTTTTGGCTATCCTGAAATTCAAGGGATAGTCGTTATCGCCTTTCTTTTAGGATTCGCTCAATCGACCTATGTGCTCTTTCTATCAAACTCTCAAGGTTTGCATCCAAGAGTTTCCCCTGGCGTTTCAATATCTTCCCGGCAATCATCACTGTATCAACATGGTTTTCGTTGGCATACAAGACCACTGAAGAGACCGGGTTAATGGAAGGTGATAAGGAAATATTTTTGATGTCGATCAAAATTAGATCGGCTTGTTTTCCTACTTCCAGTGATCCGGTCGTACGGTCCAGCCCCAATGTTTTTGCTCCACCAATGGTTGCCACTTTCAGGATGTCCGAATCGTGGATCGTCAACTTTTCGGGCATGCTACCTGATTGATACAGTCGCTCATTTTGTATGGCTCGTTCGGCTTGCAACGCCACTTTCATCTGGTCAAACAAGCTTCCTGATGTTGCCGACACCACATCAACCCCTAAACCACAAGCGATTCCGTATTTTAAAGCTTTTCCGGTTACCGGCAAGCCTAATCCCATCTGTAGCTCGACTTCAGGAGTTACCGAAATGCTGCACTGATGTGCTGCCAACAATTCAAACTCGTCCTCGCTAATGGTATTGGCATGTGCGAAATTCAGATCAGGTCCCAACAATCCTTTTTCAGCCAGTAACCGAACCCCATGATATTTTGGACCAAAGGTTCCGCCGCCAATATGCATCGAAATTGGGATGTTCAACTCACGTCCAAGCCGGATGTCATGATCCGTCACTTCATTGATCGAATACTCAGGGCCACGAATAGCCAAAGCCATAGTCACCAACCCATCGTCTGAAGACAGATAATCCTTCCGAACGGTTTTCGCGTCTAACGGGTGTTTTAGCCGACTTTCGTAAAACCATTCCCAAACCGATGTACCAGGTGTTCCATAGCCGAATCTAGCCCGGATTCCTGATTCTTTCAACGCATCAATTGCGGCTTTGGCGTGTGCATTCGAATTCATAATGTGAGACCAATCGAAAATTGTTGTAATTCCAGCATTGATTGCTTCCAACGCCCCAAGTAAATTGCCGGTGTAAACGTCTTCAGGCTGGTAGTCCGGAGCGATGCCTCCCAATACGCCATTCAAATACTGCATGAGCGTCCAGTTGGAAGCAACACCCTTAAGCGCCGTCTCCCACAAATGTCGGTGCGTATCTACCAGACCAGGCATTGCCAGCATACCGGACGCATCGATTTCGAGATCGACTACGGGAGGTGCCAGATGCTTTCCTATTTGAACGATCTTATCGTTCTTCACTAAAACATCAGCTTCCTGAAAAGTGACTTCTTGATCATTCAGACGTAAAACTTTTCCGTTCTTGATTAGAATTGTTTTCATACTTCAATCATTTTTGTTTGTAGATTATTTTCAAACAAAAATACGGGCAGTCAATTCTCATCAAATTGATTCAAATCAATAAGTTATCACCTCAAATCTCTACGAAAACAGAAATGCCAACTGAAATCTGTAGAAGAATTTCGGTTGGCATCTTTTAATGTAAAAAATCAGATTGTGTTTTACACCAGTTGGATTTTCCTGATCACAGATAAGATATCAATCCATCTCCGTATATTTTTGCGTCAGGAAAGCTTCTGCTTGAGAGATCGTTTCGCAAAGAATCGTGGCAACCTTGCTGTTGCTCCTTTTTTTCAGTTCGAAGGAAGATAGTTTCGAAAACAGATCGGGCGAGATAATGCTTATATTATAGCGCAAACCATATTCGTAGTTCAGCTGGAAAAAATAATTGCTTATCCAATCGACCAAACCAGCCCAGGCACCTTCGATTTCTTTGGTATCATGTACGTGAAACCGGCATTTCGCCCTCACCCCTTCCCGCTTCTGCCATTCATACATCCGCATGGAGGCGATTTTCACCTCTTCTTCGGAGCAGGGGCCAACCCACTTCATCAAAAGGTAGTTCTTTTGAGGTTCGAAACTGAGTTTGGCATAAATATCGCCTTGGCTGTTTTTTATCCGGTCAACGACAATCATTGGAACAAGTTAAAAACCAGGTTCAATTTACTCAATTTTTAATGACATCCGGCAACACAAATTCGACTTGATGTACCGGAGCAAGCTCAAGTGCTTTGGAAACATCCAATTTTGTAAAGTCAGGAACCAAGTTCAGATCCGGCTTCTCCGATTCTTTTTTTATCAAAGTTCCAATCACCCTAAAATAGTCCAACAAATTGCCCGGGCTGAGCAACACGACCATTTTTCCCGCACTACTCCCGACATTTTTGAACGTATGCAGTGCGTTTGGAGGAACGTGCACCACACTTCCAGCCAAGGCCCTAAACGGATTCCCCAGGTCATTCAAAATAAATTCAAACTCACCCTGGAGCACATAGAATATTTCTTCATCAGGATGCCGGTGAGGTGGTGGTCCGCCCAACGGCGGGACATTTTCTTCAAATACGGCATAGGTGCTTTCTGTTTCCGTATTGCTCACCAATACGTTGATCACATCGGTCAAAACCAGCAAGGTTTCGTTTTTTGTCTGTTTCTTCATGTTGATAAAATTTAAATAACTGTAATCATGATACAAAAGAAACAAACCCGCTGATGAGCTCACTTGATCCAAATCAAGAAAAACCAAGTCGAGAACCTAAAACGTATTTTTAAATGAAAATTTAAAAAATCAGACCAGAAACCGCGCCCGGTAACGACTCAGCGTTTCGGGCGTGATTCCCAGGTAACTTGCGACATAACGCAAAGGAATCCGCTTGAAGATCTTGGGGTGCTCTTCCAATAAATTACGAAAACGCTGTTCCGGTGAGTTGCGCAACAGTGCGGCTTCGCGCCTTTCAGCCCGAATAAACTGGTCCTGAACGATGACATCCGCCAGTTTTTTCAGTGATGGGAACTTTTGCATCAAATCCATCACGTCTGCATAATCGAACACTAGCAACTCACACTTCTCGATGGCTGCAATATTAACAATAGAAGGTGTTTGGGAAAGAAAACTGGCAAACGAGCCGATCGCCGAATTCTCAAAGAAAAAATCGTTGCAAACTTCTTTTTCGGGCGCTTCGTAAAACAAACGCATACTTCCCTTTTCAAGAAAACCGATGGACTGGCAAACCTCATTTTCCTTCAGAAAAAAATCATTTTTACTGAGAAAAACTACGCGCATGACTTGTTCAATGGCTTTCAACTCCTCCCCGGAAGTATGAAAAACCCGCTGAATATTAAACAGGATCCGTTTCATGTTTCTAGATTAAAAGATGACCGGCATCAGTCAGTAATAATTCGTTAACAGGCTGTAAAAAAAAATGTTGATCATTTCCACCAAGGAATTACGCGCTCAGTTTTTCACGAGGGTCCATCACTCCTTGAACTGCAGGTACAAATCCAATACTTTCATGGTTAAAAAGGGTCGAAGTTCCTGTTGGTTGGTCAAAACAATGGCAGTAATTTTCCGGTCAGGCAAACGCACAATGTCGGCTAAGGCTGGACCTCCGCTGTGTCCAGTCGCTTTTTCACCCTTGTAACTGTCAACAATCCATCCAACTCCAAAAGGGGAATTGTCTCCACTACGGAGTTTCGTCGGCGTCCACATTTGTCTGGTAATCTCCTGAGTAAGCACACTGAACTGATCGAGTGCAATAACCCATTTGGATAAATCTTCGATGGATGAAAACAAGCCGCCCGCAGGGTAAGTCCATTGCGGAAACAGCATGGAGAACACCCGCTGTTGTTCTCTTTCCCGATCCCAGCGATAAACGGTAGCCGCAAAAGGCATCAAGTCAGACGTCCGGTAAATAAAATCCTGTTCCATGTTGTTAAAAACCGTGTGTTCCATCCCCAGCTTTTTCAGTAGGCTCTGAGCCAAAAATTCCTGAAACGTCATGCCGGATAATTGCTCAACCAATTTCATAACAACCGCATAGTCACCTCCGGCATATACCGTTTTTGTTCCCGGTTCAAAATCGAGCAGTCTGGCAGTCGCTGTATCCATAGCCTGATCAATCGATTGAAAATGCTGCTTCAAAGCCAGTAAGTCAACAATTCCAGACTGGTGAGCAAGCAGATCCAGTACTTCCATATCGTTCCAACTCTCAGGCAGTTCAGGAAGATAGTGTGTTATTTTTTGGTTAAGGTCAAGCCGCCCCTCCTGCACCAAGGTCATGATGGCAGTAGCCGAAATTAATTTAGTTGCTGATGCCAGCTGAAAAGCCGTTTCTTTGGTATTGGGAATTTGATGCTCAACGCTGGCCAAACCATAAGCTTTCATCATCGCAACCTGACCATCTTCGATAATAGCGACCGACAAAGCCGGAATATGAAACGTTTCCATTTGCTTGTACAAAAAAGTGTCAATTTCCGCCTTTTGGGCGTTGGATCTTGAAGCAGTTATACCGGCGACAATCCCCACGAGTAGCGCGAAGAAAAGAGGTTTTGTCTTCATTGTTGTTCGATTAAGTTCATACTTGATTTCATTTTAACATACGCAACATGACGATGCTATATCGCAGACTCTTTTTAGCCTCAAAACGTTACACTAGCAGAGAGATATTTTCAAAAAGAGGCAGATTACTTGATCCAGATCAATTTTTTTCACACCGGGTCAACTAGAAAACCAGGGTGAAGCAGAAAATAATTTTTATTCGGCTTCGTTTCCATTTTCAATTTGATGCCATTTTTTCACGACATTCTCTTCTCCGTCGAATAATTTCAATTCGGATCCTTTGTGGAATATCTCATACGAAGGAGCCAACAACAGTTTCCCGGAATCAGGGTATTCGCACACATCATAGCCGATGAAGGTTCGAACATCCAAATAGACACAAGGCTCTGAGCCATGATTATAAAATTGATGGGCACCAGTCACGCCCATTTCGAAAAATATGATATCGCCACGATTTACGATCTCAAGTCCCTCTGGGGTTCTTAGCGTCATCGTCCCAGACACAACCATGAATAATTCTTCGGCATGTCGATGAAAATGATACGGAGCAGAAAATTGCCCGGGATTTATTAACCTCAAATCAAAATTCAAGTTCTGTGGCCTAATGCCCATTTTAACCCTTGAAATGTCCGAAAACAATCTGAAATTATCGATTTTATTTGGATCCTCTTTAAAATCCCTTTTGTCTCTTTTTAAGATTGTTGCCATATGCTTGCTTATTTATTTGTGACCTAGTTGATATGTAGCTCGTTTAATTTTTAAACCGTCCAATTTGAAAGAAGACAAAACAACCAATTAAATTAGCGTTAAAGATGCAGATAGGCCAACCGAAAAATTACGCGAGAGGTGCTGAACACCCAATATAGACCTGGAATGCAATCCTGCATCACCAAGGGCATTGACCAACAAGTCGGAAGCGCCGTTTACAACTTCGGGCGCACTATCCCAATTATCACAGGACTGGAAGTAAGCATCAATATGATTTAATCCCAATACCTTATGAAAGCCAAGCTTATGCTGGATTTGTGAGAGAACATTCAGTCCGCAAAGTTGCATGGCCTTGTATCCGTCTTCTGTAGAAAGAGTTTCCCCCAACCTACCTTGAAAAAAATACTCGCCATTAATAATTGGGAATTGAATGGAAATATAAGCGACCTTTCCCCTGACGTTTACAGAAACGTAGTTTCCTCCGGGAATGGACGCTGATGGCAAGGTAAAGCCCAGATGATTCAGCCGTTTTATGACTGTTTCTGTGGTCATGAGGTTTTTCATCATTTCAATTAAAATTTTAAAATATCTCCGTTATTTGGAATGAATAGCTGACCCTCTCCAATATTATTCTGAATAGCCGCGCGTAATATACTCTCCCTTGTTTCTGTTTCATGGTCCAGCGCGTTCAAGTGCGTGGCAATCACCTTACTTTCCGGCAAATACTGAAGCAAACTCAGCACTTGTTCAGCATTCATGATTACTGGTTCTGTATCTTCTTGCAATTCGGCACCAAAAACATCATGCCGTTTAAAAAACTTATTACCGCCTGCATGACAAATCATTATTCCCGGCTGGTGAACATCAATGGACTCTCTTACCAAATGGCAATATATCGTATCGCCCAACCAATAAAGTGTTTTCTCTGCCGGACTTTGAAAAAGATAACCAGACACCGGCCCCATGTATTTCAAAATAGGGCCACTCCCATGCTGTCCTTTTGTTCGATAAATTATGGTTTTACCGACAGTGATTGGATCTTCGACAGGTGTCACGTTTTGAAAACCAATACCTTCTATTGACTGACAATCTTCTGGCTGACAAAAAATAGGCATATCTTTCGGAACCAGACTTTGGGCTGCCTTGTCAAAATGATCAGGATGCAGATGTGAGATCATGATATACTCCACCCCCTTTAATATCGAGTCGACACTAACAGGAAGATCAGATATTGGGTTGTTTGTCCTACCCGCAAATGAAAACTGCGTATATTTTTCGGCAAAATAAGGATCAATAAGAAATGTTGTTCCGCCGTACTTTAACTTTATTGTCGCATTTCTGATATGTTGTATTTCCATAACTTCCAGGTTCATACATTTAATACCTTCATTCTCTTTCTCTGGACAAATTTCCGCAATAAATCAAGGTGGAAAAATGAAGTGGTTCACAAAATATTAGTGAACTAGTTCACACATGTCAGTCGAAAATTGTTTGAGCCTTGATTTTGCTTAAAAACTCCCTTGTGATACCTAAATAAGAGGCAATGAGATATTGTGGAACACGTCGCTCAATTTCAGGAAATTGTTTTTTAAAGTCTAAGTACCTGTCTTTGGCCGCCTTACTTAGGTTATTAACGATTCGCCTTTGTGAAAAACAAAATGCCTGTTGAAGCATCATCCTGAAAACCCGCTCAAGTTTTGGGATCTTCTCATACAGCAGTAGTGAATTCTGACGACTTATCTGTGCCAGTGTACAATTCTCCAGGCATTGAATGTTGAAATCGGCAGGAGTCTGGTTAATAAAACTTTCCAAATCGACTACCCACCAGTTTTCAACGGCAAAACTTCCAACAAATTTATCACCTTCATCATTCACAAAGAATGTATTTAAACATCCTTTAATCACAAATGACTCGTGCGTACAGATGTCGCCTTGTTGCAATACATATTGCTTTTTGAGGTAATTCCTGCAAGTAACATACTTAGAAAGAATTAATTCTTCCTCTGGCGACATCACCACAAATTGGTTGATGTATTCTATCAGAGGTTTAATTTCTCGCTTGGTCTCCATTCTAATTCGTATTGATCCCAGCTAAATAAACAATTGTCGTAAAGAAAAGTCATAGGACTCTTTCAGATGACGGCCTGCCATGAATTTCCTCCCGAAACCTAAGCCATTAAAGTTTTTTACAGTGAGTATCCAGAGCAACTCCCAACAGTTTATTGGCCGCCCTGGATTGAATTTGCAAAACTGATGATTAACGGATCAATCAAGCTTCATAGACGAGAGGGCTATTTGCCCGCTTCCGAAAACTGCGCTTCGGGGGGTGAAACCAACCAAAAGACTCCCGCATAGAGCCATTTATTTCAAAATTGAAAGAATTGGTTTTCTCCAGCGCTTAAGGCTATTTCAAAATAGACTTAACCTGCATAGACTCCGGTTAAAACCTTTTGAAATCCCACATCATCACATTCAAATTTTTCATTCGTCTTTTGTTCCTTTTCCTTTTGAAAATCTTCCAAAAATGAAAAGGAGTGGTGTTTTTACAGGTTTGAGAATTCATGGACGGGGGTCGTGTGCAAATAAAAAGGAGCTACAAACTCCAAATCTGTAACTTATTTATTTTCAACAAAAAAAGACAGCACTGAACCGCCGGCCTCATGATTAAGAATCGTATGTTGCATGTTTTCTTTGATTTTTTCTATTTTTTAATATTTCACAAATCATTCAATAAAAACACTTACAAGGATAAATCGCGATACTTCATTTGTTTATTTTTGACAGGAGAGCTAAGTTTTTGTGCAAATTATGTGTGCAAATAGAAAATTTGCACACATAGTTTGAAACTCTATGTTTAGGTATGCAGACAATGGCATCACAGTAGCTTCTATCCCTGATCAACGCGGGGCAATGAAAGAAGGATCGCTTCCTGTAAAGATACGAGTGACTTTTAAGCGACGGCGAAAATATTATTCAACTGAGAAAGATCTAAATACTGAAGAGTTGAAAAAACTGTCGGAAACGAAAAGTAAAAACAAATCTCGGTTCGAATTGATATCCAATACTCTTTTAAAAAAAGTCAAAAATGCTGTTATACGATAGTTCGTTCAAAAAAGTATGAATAAATAATCAAGCAGCCATTGTGCCGAAATTCCATAGTTATTTGACACGCTGATGATTTTTGATTGGGTTCAGGTTATTGGCGAACAGCCTTAAAGTTCGGGATAACATTAAGCTGCCGTGGAATAACTCATTATATGTTGCCATTGAAAACGATCTTTCTCTGGTATCGGGATTACTCAATTGCATAACCATGGCAATTTTCCCCGTGGTCAAGGCGGTATTGAAATGAAAGTAAAGCTAACGACTTCTTGCCTGCGAGATTTCGAGCCTTACAAATTGCCTTGTATCGAGGAAACATTTATGCCGAGCTCTGCGCAAGTTTTTTCGGGTCCTGAAGACCGACCTTGACCGTCGCCGCATTTGCCATCAAAAAGATGAAAACACGATGGCACACCTGCATCAGGGTTTATTGGCATACTGGCTTGTGAACACCGTTCGCTAACAACTAAAACAAGAAGGCATTCGTTCCGGATGGCGCGAGATTGTAAGAACCATGAACACGCAAAAGGCGGTGACAACCTTGGCACAAAACATTCACGAAGAATTGACCATAATACACCGGTGTTTAGAGCCAAATCAACAGGTGCAAAAGCGAAAACTATATGATGCCCTGAAATACAAATATGCGCTATTCGTAAAACGAAAATCCGTAGGACACAAACTTGAACTCGAAAATTGTCACTTCACTGATAGTCCGGTATTTAACTCAGGCAAACTGCAAGTTGGGTTAGAAGAACAGGAAAACAAACAAAGGCAACCCCCTTTTTTTTTTAACGAAAGAGAAATAGGACAGCCATTTGGTAATTGTTGTTTATTTAATACCTTTCAGCTAATTTTGTCGATAATAAGCAACAAAATGAAAACTAAAAAACAGACACTACTTCCAAGGTTTCAGAAGATACTGGAACAGATGGGCGAAAACATCAAACTGGCCAGAAAACGACGGAACCTGACAACCATCCAAGTTGCAGAGCGGGCCGGAATTAACCGTTCCACGCTTTATCATATTGAAAGAGGAAATCCCAGTGTTGCACTTGGGGCTTATTTTAATGTTCTCCGGGTATTGGGCCTTCAGGACGACTTCCTGAAGCTGGCAGCCGATGATGAGTTTGGCCGGAAATTACAGGATTTAAAACTAATCGGGAAATAGATCATGGCAGACAAAACAGATATATGGGTGTATGCGGATTGGAAAGGTATGGCTTTGCCAAAATGTATAGGGACCTTGTCTGCACAACAAGCTAAAGGCCGGAAAGCGTTCAGCTTTTCATACGATATCGACTGGATTAATTCTCGGGAACAATTGCTGCTAGATCCAGACATTGCCTGGTACGGCGGACAGCAATACCCAAACGGGAAGGAAAATTTTGGTGTATTCCTTGATTCCATGCCAGACACCTGGGGAAGGACATTAATGAAAAGACGC
>SWCA01001476.1_pt1 | contig 17217 bp, 15 predicted proteins | sample 4692961 | NCBI WGS metagenome assembly SWCA01 (sample SAMN10267275, study PRJNA491770) | bioreactor metagenome | isolation source: DHS bioreactor inoculated with | place: Japan: off Shimokita Peninsula
ATACTAACACTTAATTTTCCTTACGACAACTATCCTACCACATAGGGTAAACCTTTGGAGTAACCTCCCTTGTTAGAAACCTTCTATCATAACTTCTCGCTTTCATCATTACCGCAAAGTAAGCAAGCTGATATGCACGATCATCAATATCTAAACCAAAAATATTCTTTTCAACAATTTCTCTTGCTGCATCTCTATCCAAATAACCACACTCTCGATATATTTCCATAAGCACATCAAAAGCATAGACAAGAATATGCCCACTGCCCATACATGGGTCAAAGAATGTAAGTTCTTCCGGTGAAACTTTTTCATTTAAATATTGAATTTGCGCATTCTTTGGCGTCACAAAGTATTGAAGCTTTTCTTGTAATTTACTTTGAGGATTTCGTTCAATCCAATATCTCCCTAAAGAATTATCCACCATATAACGTACAACCCAATCAGTAGTAAACAATTGTGTAGCAGCTGGTATGTCTTCTTTTTTTACTGTTCCTTTGTAGATATTTATAACTTGATTCTTACGTTCTTCATTATAATACTGATACATCCACCCAATAATCTCAACTGCTTCTGTGAAATCTTCTTCAGATATGTCATTAATTAAATGGTTTACAATACCTTCTTGATCAGTGAACGAGATGTTTAATAACAACTCTGTGTAATCAGAAGTTTTCTCAAATAATCGAGGTAGCACTTCATTTAATTTGTTACATTGTTTAATAAACAGCATTCGGAATAATTCATCCAGCTTATTTTCATCTTTCAACTGCATAATTCTGTCTTGTTCATAAGCTGAGAATTCCATATCTGTATCAAATGGTGTTGTAACAATATCCGGTTCAGACTTACCTTGAATATGGCTAGAAAGCACACGAACACGTGAAGGCAAATAATCATTGGCCTCCATAAATCGAATAGCAATTAGTCTATTAAACCAAGTATAGGCTACTTCTTCCACAACATATTGATATGCTGTTTTATAATCGGATGTACTTTCCTTTTCTTTTATACGTGTGACAAGTGCTTTTCTTTGTTTTATTTCTTCATTAGATATTTCTGTAGGTTTTCCAGTACCAATATCAAAAAACTGAATATTATCTGTAGAAATAGGTAATGGTTCAGAAATTCCTCTTTCATTAATGCCTAAAAGTCCTGCTTTGTATGTTATGTCACTAATTAATTTACGTCTTGCCCATATTGCAAAGTTTTTTATTGCTGTCTTGTTCATGACTTCCTCCCACTAAAATTCAACATTCAAAATCATATCTTCTTTGACGTGCTGTTTAAGTTTAGCCTTTAATGTTTCAACATATCTTTCTACATCTGCTTCTGTTTCAATTCGCCATGTTGCTTCTGAATTAATTGATTTAATGCTTACCGTTCTTTGCTGCTTCATTTTAACTTTAGGGAATTCTTCCTTCTGTTCCTTTACTTGATTAGGTGCAGTCCCTTGATTAGAACCAACTTCTTGACTTGTCTGTGTTTGTTTTAAAGCAATAATACGTGCTTCTTCAGCATTAATTTCATTTAACATTCGAACTTTTAATGCGTCTGCTTCAACTTTAATATTTTGTAAAACAGCAACATTATTACAAGTTTCTGCTTTCTCTTGAATCTCTACAAATCTTTGATTTATAACTTTCTCTAACTTTTCTTTACATCCTTTGCCTTCAAGCTCATTTATAACTCGTGTACGTGCATCTTTTATAGCAGCCAAAACTGGTTTTTCCATTTCGTCTAACATGGCATTATACAAATCCATATAACGATCTAATAGTTCCGGAATTTTTCTAATATCACTATATGGAGACGATTTTTTCATGATCGAGTTAATTTCATTCACGGTAGTTTCTATATCACGATTGACAATAAATGTCTTACTATCATCATAAATGTTCATTAAGCGTAGACTTCTATTCCAAATTTCAATTTGCTCGCCATTAAAGAAAGCTTCCACCGGTTCATAATCTTCAGCAAAATCCAGTAAATCGTCAAGCTTTTCGTCAACAGTCTTGAAGAATTCTGCTGAATATTTAATTTCCAATAGATTTATTAATAAACTTTTCCCGTTCTTTACAATATTCTTGCCAGGATAACTCGGCTCATTTTTATAATGTATTTCTAGTTTTTCTAAGTCATTTTTCAAGTTCTCTGCATACTGTTGGAAGCTCTTTAATATCGAATCATCTTCATCACTCACAGGTGTGATATTAAACAGCTCTTTCATTACTTCTCTGACAGCCTTTTTCTGCTTATCATTTGCCTTTTCTCTTTTTTCCGTCAATAATTTTTCAAGGTATTCTTTACGGCTCAAGTAACGGAATATTTCATCTTCTGATTTTGTTAATAAGGTTACCACTTCATTATTCACAAAAAACGCAACATCACCATCTTTAAATAACTTAGCCACTAACCACTGTACATCATCCTCAACGAATCCATATGGTGCCTTTGTAAAGCGTTCCATAATTGATTTCATAGATGTTTTAGCATGTCTTTGTGTATTTAAACTAATAAAATCTAATACATCATTAAGCGCAAGTTTGTTCGGTAATTGCTCCACGCCTTCTAATGAAATCTGGCTATTGTTTGTACCTTTTAGTATCGCTTTTACATGGGATTCATTCATAGGTGCATTAATATACGAGATTTTATGATAAACCGTATTAACCAATTTTCCAAGGGCATCATTAATTCGTGAAGAAATATCCTTGGAATTATTCTGAATCATATCTCCATTGGCATATATGTCCGCACTCTTTAGCGACTCTTCAAGGAAAATACGAGCGTTTGAATTTCTTTCTCGCATTTCAATTCGTTTTGCTTCTTTAATTTGCTCATACTTAGTAACTACATTGGAAGTATTTAATCTCAAATACTTTTCAATTTTTAATGCTGAACGAATTTCATCAATAAATGCTTTATCGTCTGGAAGCGCAACAATAACATATCTATTTTGTCCACTCATCATGCGAAGGGTTGTTTCATCCATACCCGAATCATAGTTTGGTGTTAGTATTTTTAACGTTATATCAAAACTTTGATTTGCTTTATACGGACGATCATCAACAACCTGATTGAAGCCAAAGGTATAACGTCCATTAAATGCAGGATAACGATAGTTCTTATTCTCATACACGCCATCAAAAATCAATTCAGAAACTTTGCCAATAACTTCTGAAATCTCTACGTTCTGACTTTCTATTTCTCTGTTTATTTCCTGTTCTTCATCCGTAAGAAAAACATAAATATCGCCTGTTTTTTGAATTAAAGTTTGTCTTGTTAGACGCTTTAAGGCTTGTTCAACCTTGTCTTTAAGAGCGATTCTATCATCATCTATATTGGAAACCATCAAACTGGTTATGTTTTCCAAATTTGCAACAATCTCTTTAACGTACTTAATCATAAAAAGTGTCTTTAATACATTTACATCAAAACACTCATCTGCTTTTTCTGGATTCAAATATTCATTATCATAAGCACGAATAATCACACCCTTATGGCTGTGATCTAAAAACTGTTCTAGTGCATCGTAAAAAAGATTAAACGGTACTATTGCACCTTCGGATTTTTCCATTATTTTCATAGCAGATTCTTTAAAGAGGGCAAGCATAGAACGTTCACCTTCTGCCAAATGCTTACCACTGGCCCCATGAGTTCTAATAGATGTTAATACACTCGCTAACAAGTTAAACTGATATGGAACAAATGGATAAATGGCAGCGAAATTACCTCTGTCTGAGTATAACTTTTTCTCGATGCCATCATTGAATAGAATAAGATTCTTTATTATCGTATCTTTCTCGTCATAAAGTAATCCTAATGTTTGTCTTCCTGTTTCTGATTTTTCAAGTATTCTTTTTCTAATAACCTCATCAACATTGGCAGATGACAAAGAGAGTCTTGTATCAAAACGACCTTGGATTTTTGAAAAATCATTTCCTTTAGTTTTTGTGATGCTGTCTATGTCTTGTTGACTTGTAACTGCAACCCACGCCTTACCTCCGCAGGCTGAACCTAAATCTTCAGTCACTGTTTGAAGATTTAGCATCAACTTAGAGTCTTCACCTATGTATTGTCCAATTTCGTCAACTAGGAAAACGACATGGTGATTATTACCTTTTTTATCAATATAATCTTTTACCATATTTGCAAATGTAGCAACGTCAATATTATAAACACCGGTTGAGCTTTCACACCAGTTTTTTGCTGCTTCCATACTCATATAATCAATTTGCACCAAAGCCTTACATACATGATCTTGAATGAATCTAAATTGATGTCTAGAGTCAACCCATTCTTTACCTCTGATTTCTGCAAAAGCTTGCTTGAAACTTTCGTATTTACCTTCATCTGAAAGCTGTCTCTCTAAATCAGCTAGAAAAGGATTAGCACCATAATAGCCTAGATGTTGATTAAAAACTTTTAGAAAAACTGAAAGAATCGCTTCTTTATTATTCTGAGTGTCTCCCATTCCACTTTTAGAATCAATATTAAACAAGATAACATCATTAGATGTGTTACCTGCCAACTTCATATCAGCTAATACCATTTCATCTTTGATTTTTTTATCATCAATAAAATAATCAATAGCAGATTTACCATCGACAATACGATTTTCTAATAAGTATGACAGAATTTTTAAGAAGTGCGATTTACCACTTCCAAAGAAGCCGGAAATCCATACCCCCATTTTATCCGTGTTCCCCACAATGCCCTTTTTATAACTGGAAAAGAAGTCAGCAAAATGCTTCTGCAACTCTCGTGTTACAACATATTCTTCAAGTTCCTGTTTTACATTTTCATCATCACCTTGACCGACTTTAATAACACCTTTAATATCTCTGTCAATGTCTTTTGCAAACATATTTTTTACAATCATTTTACTCACCTCTCAATCTACAATCTTAAAAGCTCTATAGTAGTTATCATCTTTAATTTCCGAAAAAAGCATCAGTGACTGCCCATCATACTTCCCTGGGAAAAACATTACAACCGGAACATCATCTACAAACTGGTGCAGATTATTCAGTATTTTATGCGATCTCAAAATCGGGAAGCACTTTCCTACACCAGTCAAAAAAACAATTGCATCTTTAGGTGTATTATTTTTAATATGCGCTAATACTTCATTGCTTTGATTATCCTCTTCCATACGGAGCATTTCATTTACAGCTTTCGTAATTTCTTTAAGTCCCTTCGCCTTTTCAAACTCTTCGCAAATCTCTAAAAATCCTTCTTGTATCAATAAGTCAATAATTATGTCATACAGATCAAAAACAACTATTTTAAAATCATGTATGCTATTATCATATTTATTCTTAAGATAACCTACTCGTTCTCTTACAATAAGTTCTTGTTCAGCAGGGTAATCAAATACATAATAACCGACCTCATTCCCAAGACCTTTGTTTTGTCTAAAGTTAGGCTGCTTAATTTTTTCTTCTAACAGATTAAGCCTAGCTTCTAATCTATGCATTTAACTCACCCCCATAACTGCTTTTGCAATGTACATTTCACCTTTATCTTTTAGATAATTCTCTAATGCAATATCTAAAATTGGAGGGGTAATGATTCGTTTTCCATCTACCACAGTCAGTAGACCTGCATCTGTCAGAAAATTCATGTATGAACTTCGAAGCCTTTTTAAGGTTACATCTGTCCAGTTTGCAATGTCTTCACTTTGGTCTTGTTTTTTATTGAAAAATATATTTATATCACTTGCCGTAAGTTCTTCAATACCTAATATAGATTTCTCCCTATATTCTTCATACAGAAACTCGTTGAATAATCTATTTCCCTTGGCTATTGCAATAAGTGTAATAATCTTTTGATTTGCTAGATCACTTATTAAAAACAACTCCAATAGGTCCTCCTGTAGTACCTGCACTCTATTTTTTAAATAACCATAGACACGCTTTGCACGATACTCTTTTGGTATCCCTAATAGATTCTCCTTTAGACATAATTCTTTTATTTCATCCCAAGACTTTCCTTCGACTTTTAGCTTTATGAATTGCTTGAATTCAACAAACCAAAAAGATTCAGAGACAAGTCCCGAACTATATTTCTCCATATACCTTCCTCCAGCACTTACCATTTAATACTAACACAATAGATGTCCCTTAAAACGGACACTAATTTGCATCTCTTACTACTTCAACAATATCACCGATATCACATTCCAAATACTTGCATAATTTCAACAAAATATCCAGAGATACAACTTCATTCTTCTTGAGCTTTGTGAAAGTAGCAGGACTAATACCTGTGGCTTTTCTTACCTCAACATTAGTCATTTCCTTATCAATAATTAGCTTCCACAACTTTTTATAACTTACATTCATAATAGCACCTCTTCACAAATTTCGACCTTCTACAATAGTTTAGTACAAGCAGTTGAAACATAAATACAAACTTAGATATATTATACTAAATAACTTTTAAACAATCAACAAAATCGTTCAATATCTCAAAATTAATACTATGATTTCATCTAATTCATTAATCATCTAAAAATATCATAGTATGATCTCAAGACTTACTTTTTTATCAATAACCCAATAAATTAGAGTGAATAGTTCAAGGGATGCCATCGTGACAGGAGGCCCGTGACACAAATTCTTCTAGTAATTCTTGAAAGGTTATAGCTGGCAATTCTATACTGATAAAATCCTTATGTGGATCATTGATTTTCAAATTATGAGGCTCCGCATTTGAAACATCACTATCATTAATATCCTCGTCCTTCTGATCCTCAACTGGCTGCATATCGCCTTTTTCATCTTCGAAAGCCTGCAGATAATATAAATTTGAGCGCTGACCGCCTTGTACGTGAAAGCGACTTTCACGTACAAGAAAACCTTCTTGTTCAAGATCATTCAGTGCTCTTTGTACAGTCCTAGTACTGATATTGCATTCTTTAGCTATCGTTTTAACCCCTGGAAAACAGGTTCCTTCACTATCAGCACGATTGATCAGGTAAAAAGCAACTAATGTCGCTCTTTGAGTTAGCTCTAAAGAGTAAACTCTTTCTATTAAAAGGCTTTTGCTATTCATACTTGACCTCCGAATTTTTAATAAATGGTTTAATAACCGATAACCATATTGATTCATTTATGTCTCCATCAAAATAATTGGGTGTGTAATTTGAAAAATGAATGTCCTTATGAAGTTTTACATACTTATGTTGGTCTGACTCAGCTACAAAAGAAAATACGGTAGTAAGTGATGTAGTATCTAAAAGGTTCTTATATTTTTCAATATCATTGAATTCATAAGGCTTCCCTGTTGAACAAAGTACTGCAGCATCACAATTATTTCTAATGACGTCTATAATCTTATTGTTAACTACCCCCAAATCATAAATAATGAAGTCAAATTCATCATGACACTCTGAATGGAGCGAAAGATATTTCACTCCATTATAAAGAATGACATCTTCTTTCATTGTCATCCCTTGATAAAATGCCGGTAACTTACTCAAATGATCATTCTCGTTTGCTTCTACATAACACACCTTTGCACCAATATTGGCTAGATAGTTTGCCAAATTAATCGCCATAGTTGTTGTACCGACTCTATTTTGCACCCCCGTGACAGCCATCTTTATCTCTTTCTTTGAGAATGCATATGATTCCACGGATGTATTAAAAGCAAATTCATAAGGAGTAAGCTTTAGCATAATTTCTCTTTTACTAATTCCTAAATCACTTACAGATTTAAGAAATTCTGTGCTTATGGCTTCAACATCTGTAGCTGTAACAATATTGAAAATTCCATTTTTAATAAGCTTAAGGATTAGTTCTTGGTGAGTTTCAATATTTTCAATATAAAATATCAACCTTGAAGTAAACATCTTTCTATAGGCATTCACAGCTTCCATAATGTCGCTATTTGAATCTTTAATGGCATTAAGATCGATAACCATGTATTGAAAGTGATCAAGGCTTCTAAGGTCGCTGAGGATAAACTGTCTAAGTGAAAAGGTACCAGATAATTTCTTAATGATGATTCCATGCTCATCATTAAGAAAATCCAGCAAATTGATATGATCATTACTCGATAGGTATAAAAGCATCATTTACACCTCCCTCCTGCTCAATCTGAAAATCTTTTGGCAGTACAATATCCACTTCCTCTGGTTCATACATAAATAGCATGATAATTCCAATAACAACGATGACAATGTAAATCAAGAGTTCTATTACAAGTTTCTTCTTCAAAATAATCGCCTACCTTCCTCCGGAATTTCCCATGAACTTGAATTTATAATCAGGAATCCGAAAATTGACATGGAGTCTTTTTGACCCAATCATAACCAGTGCATTACCTCTTTTCTTTTGAGCTAATAGCTGTTCTTCTGCATCTGTTAAATTAAAAAGTTGCTTCGTTTCAATTAAGTTCATGCCATCACAGCCCATCAATATTTTATACGCAGGGATATCTAATAAAGCTTGTCCATACATTTTGACTTTAGGATCTAGAAAATCAACTACAGAATGAGAGATGATTGCTATTCCTGCTTCATACTTTCTTGCTCTTTTTTCGACATTCCTTAAAAACACCAGTGACTGCGGCACATTTGGATCAATCATGAGATAGCTTTCATCACAGATTAGTAATACTGGTTCTGTTCTATCTAAACTCATTTGTTGCCAGCACCATGTAAGGATGTTGAAGTACTGCGTTCTTTTAATATTGTCACTGGTATTTTGAAGATCATGGGTATCTAAACAAATACATCTTGTATTGGTCTCGATTGAACTTTTTCCATTCCATAAAAAAGCGTCACTACCAAGAGCAATATCTTGAAGCAGTAACGCCAGTTCTTCATATTCATTTTGTTCATTTGGTGATATCAATTTATCCTTTAGCTTTTCTTTTAGAAGCTCATACAAATCAAGAAACACGGGGAAATCTTCATTAGCTAACTTATTGATATCCGTATCCCAATGGATACCAAAGTTATTATAAAGTTCAATCAGCGTATTTTTAAGAATAGCTTTTTGCTTATCTGATATAGATGGCAAATAGAGACTAAAGAAGATTTCAAGATTCTTCATGTATATGGCCATATCACCCATGCCATTTCCTTCATCCTTATAATATTTATCATCTTCATCCACTGGTGTAGGTCTGATTTGCAATGGATTGATTTTTCCGTTGGTTCCTCCACCGGCATTTATCCAATCTCCATCAAGAGCCATACATAAATCTTTCATTTCTCTTTCTGGATCAATGAAGATGATTTTTGTTCCTTTCATATACTCTGAAAGGGCAATATGCTTAACGACAGTGCTCTTGCCCACTCCTGCCACACCCATAATGGTAAAGTTTGTGTTGGTTCTGTCATTGCCCCTTTTCCATGGATCAAGAACAACAAAACCGCCAGTGTTATCTCTTCCAAAATAGTAACCGGTACCGTCATTATAACCAGAAGATGAAAAAGGAACCCCCCCAACAAAACTACTCATTGGAATGACCCTTTTAAGGACTTCTCCAATGGCTTCATCGAGGGTGTAATATGGGGCAATGCTTTTAAAAGCTTGTTCTTGTAGATTAGCCATAATTCTTAATTTTGCTTTGCTTGTTGCTATGATGCTTTCTGTCTTTCTACAAATCTTTTGAAAATTGTTTTCTTCCCTTGCAATCACCATGATGGATATAATCATGGTTCCAACGGTTTCACCTTCTCTATCAATTTGTAGCATGATCTTTTCACCATCAAGGGCTGCTTGCTCTGCCCTTTGCCTGATCAATGGATCTTTAGCTGATTCCGCAGCACCTCTGTTTTGAATCACACTCTTTGATAATCCTGAAATAAATTCTCCATTATCAATAGGAATAAAGGTAATGCCAACGACTGTTCCAGGTATATTTGTGATTTTTGCTAGCCATCCATAATCGACCTTTTGCGGGTACTTGACGACACCGTAAATTCTCCCTGTGCTTTCACCTACAATCATGCTGTTTCTTTTAAGTTCAAGACCGATTGGAGTAATGATATTTAATAGGCTACTATTAACTGTTACTTGATTGTTCTGTGTCTTTTTCATTCGCTTTTCCTCCATTTTTTGCACAAAAAAACACAACATCCATGTGCTGTGTTTTCTCGTGATTATATTCACTTAGTTAATCTATATTTTTTTCAAAGAACAAGTGAAAATTGCTATACCGTTTGAGGGAATTTCCGTTAAGTTTTATAAATTCCCAAGTCTCTTTGTAATCGCCTTTAACTGCAAACTGTTCATCTCGAATGAAGTCAATAAATGTCGTTTCCGTCTTATAATAGGAATCAGAAAACCGCTCAGCATACACCATCTTCAATTCATCCGCCAGATTTATCTCATTATGCAAAACGTGTTCAAGATTACAAGAAAAATAATACATGCTATACGGAATACCCGATATCTTCGGACAGAGTGATAATCGATTAATGACTTGCTGTTTTCTACTGTTTCTTTCAAGAACACGCTCTACCCCGTTTGCAATAATCGCAGATTCCGAATAAGCAAATTCCTCTACTTCTTCCACTTGAATTTGATCACTTTCTATATAAGCCCCATCCATGTCGATTAGATGAACGATCCGAATGATATCGCTCTTTTTTATTCCTAGTTCTCTTGCTAGAAAAGCTTTAACATGATCATTGACTTTGGCAATGGCATTAGAGCTATTTGAAAAGCGATCACTGGTTATATCTCCTCCGGTTATGTAGAACCTTACCAGGTTCGACGAAACCAATTTATCAATAATGCCACCTAAAGATGTTTTATCAGTGACACCTTCTACAATAAATAGAATGACCTTTTTAGTTTTCATCAATCACCCTCCCAGCAATCCTGAAGGCACGACTGATATCAAAGCTATTGGTCTCTTTGTAGATTTCCTCTTTTTGTCCACCAAGATTTATGCTTCGATAATACAGGTTTCGAAGGTTATTATTGCTCTTAACATTTGCAAAGCGCATATATCGATTTTTAGGATTCGTTGTTGTAAAGATGATTGAACTTGTATCCAGCATTTCAAGCGGTCTCAAATTATGAGAAGTAAAGATCAACTGTCCTTTTCCGTTTTCACTGATAATCTGAAGAATTTCACCAAGTAAATATTCAAATATGCCGGCATCCAATTCATCAACCACCATACAAACTGTAGGGTTATTAAACATTGTTATCAAAGTACTCAGTATGGAGATGATTTTTTTGATACCATCAGATTCATACTTTAAAGGAACTTTTATGTCATCTCTTATGGAGATCAGTTCAATCCGAATCCCTTCATTACCATCTTCTCTAAGTTGCTTGCCATGGTTTTTCAAACCGATATTAAGACTTGGAACAATAGTCTCAAGGACAATATTCATCTGGTCAATAATCTTAACCACAACATTATAAACTTCTTCCGGTACAACCGATGGCTTTAACAGACCGATTGCCAAATCTCCCTGTGTCACCTTTTTCTCATCCAACAACCTGAAACTAATGGGAATTAACACATTCATGTTAATCATTCCTGAATGGTGATTCTTTATGATGAAAAGATTAACATTGGCATAATGCTTTAAAGCTATAATAATGTCTGTGTAGTTTTTAAAAGCATCACTTTTCTTAATGATATCTTCTAACTCACTGCTGAAAACAAAAGAGGTACTGTTTTTATCTGACATTTTTTTTGCAACACCTAAATCAATTTGAACATCAGCATTATTTGAAGTGAGTAAACGATAGTTTTTTACCGGTTTAAAAACATATTCTTTGTTTTTTACGTGATAATCAATAATTCCCGCTTTACTTTTCCAAGCACCATCAATAAGCTCTTTGTACGTTAAGTTTTCTCGAATGACTTTAGCTTTGTTTTCATCTGTTCTTTCAATCTCTACTTCGTAGAAAATCTGATACTCATGGTCACCTTGGTTCAAATCAAAACCAAGTTTGATCGTGGCAGTTTCTTCTGCTTCAAAGATATAGTCACCTGCGTTTTTAGGTAGCTCTTTTCCACTTATAAGGTGTTTAATAATCCACATAGCATCAACAAATGCTGTTTTACCTGAACCATTTTGACCATATATGCCAACGATCTCAGAACGCATTAATTTTTTTGATGATGCATTATCATTAGGAAAATCAATTTTTCCATATTCAACATTTTTTATATTATAGAGTTCAGCTTCTTTTATACGAATCATAGAATCTTTCATTACATACACCTCCGGTTACAATAAATCATATCACAAAACACTTGATTTGTAAATATATTTTTGTAATTAGATACATTATGTATCGATTTTTGATTTTGCATAGCATTTATTATAACCATATTTTATAATCGTATTCATCAAAACATCCTACTCATAATAAATATATGCAGGATTATTAATAGAATTACACAGCCTGGTTATTTCTTGTTCTTTTATGATGTCGCAATGAATGTTGACGCTTTCAAACTTTTGAATCATATCCTTACACTCTTTAATCAAATCCGATTCTATGCCTTCTCGATATCGACTCCACAGCATGATAAAAAAGTTTCTTTCTATGACTTCACCACTGGTAGCAAAATTGCTAATCTCCATGATTTCATATCTGAGGAGTTCTTTTTGCTTTTGATCTGTGGTCTCTGATAAAAGACTTTGGTACTCATTCACCAGTGGTGTGATATCGACTGGTCTTGAGACTGCTAAAAACTTAAAGGGTTTCTGAACACTAGATAATTCAGCTGTTAAAACCTTTGAAATCTGTTCTTTTTCACTGTCTGAAAATAAATCTATGCTAATGGGATGAATCTTAATATAAGCGATAATCTGGCCATCTCTTGTATATAAGAATCTATCATGAATATCTTTTACATTAACAAACTCCTGAGCTGTCTTCTGATTCTCACTAATCTGATCATTCTTTAATTGCTTTGGTCTCTTTAAAAAGAAAAAGGCTACTGCTCCTGCAATAGCACATAATAAAATCATAATAATAGGTAATACTGGATTCATGATAAACCTCCCGACTTTAATTGATTAGAACTGCCGGTCTTCTAAATAAGTGAAAACCAACACTTTCTGCTGTTGATATTGAAACGTTGTTAGCACCTGATGAACAGTGAATGACCATGATTTGTCCGTTATCGTTTCTACTTGTAACGATGCCAATATGATTAACCTTTCTCGTCCCTGGTATTGCAAAAAAAGCGAGATCGCCTTCCATTGCTGCACTTGCCGGAATACTTGTAGATACATTCCACTGAGCTGTTGTGCCATGCCCTATGGTTGATTCAATCGAATCAGCAGGTAATCCTGCATTAACGAATACCCAAGTCACAAAGCCTGAACAATCCAAGCCAAAGGGACGTATTGTACCTGTGGATGAGCTTCCCGGTGAAGTTACTTCCATATCTGCTCCAAAGCGTTGATCCCATCCGATTGCAAGACTTTTTCCTCCCCAAAAGTAATTTACTTTCCCGACTAAGCTTTCTGCTGCTTCAGCAACTTTTTCAGTTTCGATGGTTACACCTTCAGGGATATGACTTTGTATCGCTTTAATTTCTTCTCTAGTTAGAAAAGTCTTGATGCTACCCGAAGCCATCAATACGCCATAACCACTTTGACGCATTTCAGCAATCATCTGATTCTGCACATCATCAAATCCATAAATTCCACCTATATCTTCAGCTGTTAAACTGTCAATAGTAATAGTTTTAGTGGTTGTTGTAACTGTTTTTGTCTCAGTAACTTGATCTCCTTTACCATTCGTTGTTGTGACTTCAACTTCTTTTGAAGTAGTTTCATAAGTAGTGGTTAACACATTCATATCCCAGTAGACTTTTTTTAGCTTTTCTACTTGCTTATCAGATAGAACTGCAATCTGCTCTGCATCATCTTTTGTCACATTATATTTTACGGCATAAGCAATCAACACGTCTTCGGAATTATCAATTAGTGCCCCGTCTTCACTTCCCATAACTATAGTTTTAATGATATCTGCGGTCGAATCGGCTTGTTCCTGCTGCACGCTATATCTAAAATCTTCTTTCATTTCATCCAATACACTGATAACCGATACCGTTTCTTCTTGACCATCAAGCACTGAAAAAAAGATAGCAAAGGGTGATGATAGAACTAAAAGAATGACAATAAAAGGAACAAGGCAGGCAATCAAAATGATTCGCCTGCCCTTTTCATCTGACAAAACTGTAGTAGCAACTTTTGCAGCTGCCTTTAATGTTGCTGGATCAATTGCCATATCTCGTTCCCCCTCTATTTCGGTCCAATGTGCCAGTCCATATATAAATCTCCATCTATGGTCACATCGTCATTTAAGTTAATTCTTAACATCCCGTCAGGCGTCCACATGTCTATTATTTCGGCATAAACACTGTACTTTCCATCTGGAAACCATAGCGGCGAAAAATGGACTCGGCTATTATAAGTTGAATACTTATTTTCCTTAAAAGCAAATTCACCAGACCCTATTGCATCCAATAATCTCCAGTAAGTATCATAATGAAATTCAGGGAAGTAGCTGATAACATTTTGGGCATTAGTAACATGGGAGCTTGGTGCATTGGTTGCTGGATAGGTTGAGACATTGATATTTACGCCATAGCCAGATTTCATGACCTCGCCATCAGCTGTTGGAGATTTTTCATTCGGTTCCAATATAATATTTCCTGTAAGACTGGCATAATAATTTGTATAATCATATTCCCAGTGACCTTCATCTACCCAGTGACCATTATCTACCCATTTTCCTCGGTCAACCCAATGATGCCCTGTAACGCCCCAGTGTCTATTTTCTCCTGAACCTTTCCATCCGTGTTCGGTTACTCTATGCCAATCAGATTCCCACTCCCATTTTGGATGCCACACCCAATTAGGAATCCAGTTACAATCATACACACCCCAGTTCGCTGTTGTTTTCTCTGCTTTTACTGGAATACTTGGTAGGGTAAAATGATCATTCCGATCATTCGCTGTTGGATTTGGTGGCTCACTTAAGCTTAAATCTACAACTTTACCAATTAAAGTAGCACTTCGACTTGTTCCATCAATTTTAGCTGCACTGTTCCCACTAACATTCACTTGAATTGTTACATCACCAGGTACACTCGGAGTATGCCATTTGAGCCAAACAAGTTCTGAACCGCCATCTGGAATAACAACCTCTGTACTCTTCGAATAGCCATTGGCACTGATGGTTATAGTGGCAGTATTTTTAACTGGATTGTTATAGGCAGCTTCACTGAAATGCCTGTTATCCGGTGTTATGTCATCACTTGCATATATTCGAACTGACGAAATAACATCTGTGTCAACACGATACTCATAGTCATACTCTGTATCATTTTCAACTACATTGACAGCATTCGCCTTTAATAGGCGCATACCCCAACCACCGCCTGCTATGATACGATCTAAATCCCAATACACATTATCAGGAAGTACCGATGCTACCGGATAACCAAACCAGCTTTCTTCTAAGAAGATGGAATTTGGCAAATCAGAATGGGTCATCCCTGATATATACTGTCCATCAGTTCCACCTCTAAAATTAAAATACCCTAGCTTTTGAGCTAAGGCATATTCTGTGGCAGTAAAGGCTAATGTGGTTGTACGATCTTTTAGATATGAAATAATCACAGGTTCATACACAATCAGCCATGGCACTTTGTTTCGATATTGGCCATCAACTTTAATGGGTAGGATTTCTTCTGCGGGATAGCGTTTTGTTTCACCTTCAACCGTAAAACTAATGTTTTCAACTAGACCTTCTCTTGAAGTTCCTTTTTGAGTTGCAAAGGCATCAATAAAATAGTTGAGTGTTGCAGTATCACCAAAATAGGATTTCACAGAATTAATATTACCGCCATTTGTAATAGGGATTGGTGCCGGATTATCTACAATAACCATAGGATCGCCATTCGGTTCTAATACACTCCCCTTTTGATAATTCACTTTATTTTCAATACCATAGAAAACATTTGATGGCATTGAAAAGTTTGATGGTTTAACATAAATAGGCCTTGAACCAATCATTTTCCAATCTGAGCCTAAGTTTGTATTCTTGTTAGCTTGATCTGACAAACCAACATATACAGATACTTTGTACATGTATTCACTTCCACGGTAAAACCCTTTACCATTAAGTGCATTGCTAGTATCACCTGTACCTGTATCAGCATTGTCATCGGCATAAACTGCTATAAAACTCATAAAAATCATACCAATAAGCATGATTATCAATATATTTTTTAAGGACTTCATTTTTCTTATCTCCTTCCATAAAAATAGAGACAGCTCATATTTGAACTATCTCCACATGATTTTTCGCACTTAAAACTTATCGCCAGTACCCGGAACATAATCACTTAAATCTGATCCATCAATTTCTGTAGGATTCTCTGCATTAGCGGGATTAGCAAAAGGATTATCAGATGGTGGTACTAAATTGCTTTCACTCTCTTCCTCTTCTATTACTGGTTCTGTTGGGTCTTCTTCATTTACTACAATAACTTCCTCTGATTCAATAACCAAATCTTCTTCATTGTATTCTGGTACATTATCCATATCTTCTAAACCATCATTGGATTCCGGTTTGTCTTTTGGCGCTTCTAGTTCTGGCTTTTCTGGTGGTTCAGGCATTGGCTCCTCAATGGCAGTCACTTCTTCTTTATCTTCTGTCAGCTTCGTTTCAGTATCCTGAATTTTAGGAACTTCAACATCTTGTTCAACTTCTTCAGTTTCTTCAATTTCTTCTACAACAGGCATATTATCATGATTATCAGACAATACGTTGTCCTTTCCAACTTCTTGACTATTGAGCTTTGAAAAAATCAAAGCACCTAATATTACTGCAACTATGATTAAAGATGTGCCTGTAACCAAAGTTATTTGTTTTGAATTCATTTTTTTCATATTCTACGACCTCCTTAGGTTTCGTTCATAATCAACTTTACTTCTTCTAATTTTTCTTTCAACATATCAACTTCATGTTGAAGAGTTTTCTTCCCTTCTTCCGTTAATTGATATATCTTCTTATTTCTTTCCTGACTGGTCTCATCAATCTGTTCAATGAGTTGATGCTCCAACAACTTTTTCAACGTTGGATACATCGTTCCCGTTTTCACTTCAAGTCTACCTTTTGTGATATTTAGTATTTCTCTTGTTAGTTCGTAACCACTCATCGGCTCCTTTGACAATGCCAATAAGATATAAAAGCT
>SWCA01003425.1_pt1 | contig 17180 bp, 16 predicted proteins | sample 4692961 | NCBI WGS metagenome assembly SWCA01 (sample SAMN10267275, study PRJNA491770) | bioreactor metagenome | isolation source: DHS bioreactor inoculated with | place: Japan: off Shimokita Peninsula
TAGGCAGGATTGCTCATGATAGGCTTTTTGCCGATTAGGCTTTGTTATTACACCGAATCTTTTCCGTTTATTCTGTAAAAGGTTGGTGCGTATAGTGTATTGTTTAGTTTTTCATATGAATGACTTCCTGCCATAAGATTATGGTTTTTTATAGAACATGTCCAAGGGCATGTTTTTATACTTATTAGGTCCTTTTTGCTTGGGATTTGCTGCGTTTTAAAGAACAAAATTGGCGTGTTTTAAGACAGGAAGGTTTACCATAAATTTTATTTATAGTAAAAAAACAGCACCCAAAGTAAGCTTATACACCCGAAGAAGACCCGAAGTAAATCCGAAGTAGACCCGAAGGAGCTACGGCTGAACCCCCAAGCAGGTCTTTATTTATAAGGGTTTAGAGCGGTTGAAAACAGGCATAACCTGTATTGACCTAATGGAGAGGACTTTGATAGATTAAGATACTCCTTTTTTTTTAAAGTCCAAAAAAAAGAGGCCATTATTTAAGAAGAACTGAGTTAAAAAACAAGCCATTAATTTATGCAATGAAATAAGATTACTTGTATCTTTATGTTATAAAACACCGAATATGGTATAATTGCCCGTCTGGCATGTGGGTTTAAAAACAGTTTAAAAATCATTTTTAACCTTTAACCATATTTCAGGACGAGACAGCAGATTCTTTTTTAAACTTTGATAATCATATCAAAATCTGCTGCTAATTCAAATACTTTTTTAATAATTTTTGGAGCAATAGATTCCTGTTGTGCATTTTCATTTTGAGCAGGTATTCCCGTTTTATCAAAAAAGCCTCTAAAACCTTTAGGACTATGAATATTTACCCACTTACAAGTTGAATTGCTTTTATTCCCAAAGGTATGTAAAGTTTTTGGTGGAATATCAACCGATTCTCCTGCCCTAACATTTTTCACCTCTCCATTTATAAAAAATTCCATTTCGCCTTCTATTATCAAAAACGACTCTTTGAAATTATTATGAAAATGCGGGGGTGGGCCTTGTACCTGTGGTGGAGTTTCTGCCATCATCAAGTCGTAATCACCTAAAGTATCATAGGGTGTTACTTTATGACCCAAAACCCACTTTGTCTTATCATTTTTCATGTCATGAGATTTTTGTCTCACAAAGCTATTGTATAATTTTGAAATTTCCAAATTTTATGAGATATTTGTCTTATGAAAAACGAATACATTAAATCAGGGAGAATAAATCAAAAATTAGAAACCAGAAATAAAATTTTAACTAGCGCACAATTTTTTATAAATAAAGGATTAGAGTTCACTCTTGAAGATATTGCAAAAAAATCTGGATTATCAAGAGCTACTATCTATCGCTATTATTCAAAAGTTGAAATTCTAGCTAATGAAGCTGGGATAGATATAAGCACTAAAAGTCCAGAACATATTATTGAAAACCTTAAAGAAAAAAATATTGAAGAAATAATTCTTGGGATTCAAAAGTACTACAACACACTTGCGATAGAGCACGAAGGTGCATTTCGAAAATATCTATGTACAGTATTAGCGTCAAATCCATCCGAAATAAAAAGAGGTGCTAGACGAAAAAGAACATTACAACTTGCCTTTGAAAACACTTCTATCAATCCTAATGAAAAAGAAAAATTAGTCAATTTATTAACTCTTTTAATGGGAATAGAACCACTAATAGTAACTAAAGATGTATCTGGTTTAAATAATATTCAATCTATGGAAATTATGAAATGGGGAGTGCAATTAATTCTGAAGGGCTACTTTGAATCTGACAAGAAATAAGGCCAGTTGCCAACAACGTATATGGCACATTGCCAAAATTTGGTTAACTTTAAAATTTGCACAACAAATAAAATTCAGTCTCGACTGAAAAATATGAACAAAAGATATGGCAACGTGCCATTTACAAAACCGTTGTGGCACTTATTTATAAAATGAATAGAAAAAAATTATTTGTGTTTTTAATACTGACCTTTTTATGGTCTTGGATACTTTGGATTATTGGATTAAACTACCTTTCAGAAGGAATTAATCAAGAATCAATCGGTAAATTTTTAGTTTTCTTTTTTGTTGGGGTATATGGACCAACAATTTCCGGAATAATTACAACTCTATTCTTTGATGGACTCAAAGGGTTATTTGAATTAATCAAAAAACTTTTTATATGGAAAGTCCCTTTTAAATATTATTTATACATAATTTTTTTACCTATAATATTTGTCATTATTGGTATGACACTTTACAGCCAATTTATAGGGGAAATTGGAGGTTTTGATAAAATGGCATATCTATCGATACCTACAATATTATTAACGGGATTGTATGCTGGACCATTGGGAGAAGAACTAGGGTGGAGAGGTTTTTTATTGCCCGAATTTCAAAAAAAATATTCAAACTTGAAAAGTGCAATCATTATTGGGTTTATATGGTTTGTTTGGCATATTCCACTATGGTGGGCACCATTCGGAACCTTGGTAAGTGGAGAACCAATATCTATAATTCCTGTAATTGCATATTTTATTATGCTCATCTGCCTATCCATAATAATTACTTGGTTAGTAATTAATACACAGGGAAGTGTTCTTATTGCAATTTTATTTCACTTGTCAATTAATGCAGGAATCGTATTGCTTTTTTACCCTGAATTGAATATGGATTTCAAAAAAGTACATTTATTATCCAGTATTGGAATGTTAATATTTACTGGATTTTTAGTAGTAAAGAATAAATTAAAAACAAGTGCCAATACCGTATAAAACTAATTGCTTGGCACGAGCCTGCTTACGAATCCCGAAAGCTTTCGGGACGCGGATTTTGCTTGCGCCAGTTCGCTGCGCTCGTGTCTATTCGGTATTTACCTGCCTGCTCTTAGGTTTGCAAAGTTTCGTGCCAGACCATTAAACGGCTCTTATACAAACACATTAAATGAAAGGTTAAACCTACTCCTCCAACAACCCACTAACAAAACTTTCAAACTCATTTGTAAACTCGGTGTATTTATCTCCTGTAGCTGGTCCATTAAAGCCTGTATGTATTTTTCTAACGGTTCCTGTTTTATCAATAAAAATAGTGGTAGGATAACTCAACACGTGGTTTAACATAGGAAGTTTTTCTTGGGCAGACACTTTACTGGTTGTTCCATATTGTGCCAACAGCACAGGATAGCCTATGTTCAATCTGTTTTTAAGCCTTTCTATATTGGCAAAAGCCTTTTCTTCTGTTTTAGTATACTCAAATGCCAAACCTACAATTTCAAAATCTTTGTCTTTGTTTTTTTTATAGTAGTTTGCCAAGTATTTGCTTTCATCCAAACAGTTTGGGCACCAGGTTCCCATAATTTGCACCAAGACCACTTTGTTTTTAAAACGTTCATCTTCTAAAGAAACCATGTTTCCGTTTTCGTCTGGAAAAGAAAAAGCCACTTTATCATAACCTTCTTTTAAAAAGGTTAAATTGTTGGCATCAGGCAATTCAAAAAACTCATTTCGTTTTGCGATAAAAGGTTCTTTAAAATGGTTTCCAGAATAGAACATGCCTTGCATGCTACTATCGGTTACCGTGGCATTAAACAAATAGGCATGAGCACCATCAAAGGTTGATAGTTTTAATTGATTTCCGTCCAGAACCCCTTCCAAGTATCTGTAATCCCCAGTCGTGGTCCTAAAGGTTCCTGTTACTTTTTGATGGTCTTGTTTAAAGATCCCTTTTGCCATATATCTATCAGCTTCAGAATCTGGACTAAAAGTCGTTTCCCAATTTCCAGAGACATTGGTGATGGGTTTGCTTTGGGCTTCAAAACGTTTGGATACACCAAAATAAGCTGTAATAGGAACGGCTCTGTTTAAATCGTCCTTAATATAGTTTCCTTCAAAACCAGTTTCCGTTAGTTTCGCAGCTATATAGCTATCAAATACAGGAGGCTTTATAAACACAGAATCGTTTCTATAGATGATTTCATCAACTTCTATCACTTCTTCTGCATTAATAATATGCAACTTGTTGCTAGACAACACCTCAAAAACAAAAGGCATCTGGACGCTGTCATTCACTTTTAAAAGTGCTTGATAGCTTCCTTCTTTTAAGTTGTTGGGAACTTGTTGCTTGTCTTCTTTACAAGAAACTAAAAGAATTAAAAGACTTAATAAACTAATGACTCGCATAAAGGAATTGGCTTGTTTAACAAAAAAGCGACCTAGAGGTCGCTTCATCTTATTTATTTTTTCTTCGGATTAAATATAGGAAGCAATTGGGTTGAGACTTCACCAAAACCAATTCTGGTGCCATCTTTTTCACAATAACCTCGCATAATAACTGTATCGTAATCGTTTATAAACTTTCGTTCTGTCCCATCATTCAAGGTAATAGGCTTCTCTCCTCTCCAGGTCAATTCCAACATAGAACCATAAGAATCTGGTGTTGGTCCAGAAATGGTTCCAGAGCCCATCATGTCTCCAGAATTTACTGGGCAGCCATTAATGGTATGATGTGCCAATTGTTGTACCATATTCCAATACATGTATTTAAAATTGGATTTACTAACAACGGTTTCTTTGGCTGTTTTAGGCTTGATGGCCACTTCCAGCTTAATATCGTAGCTTTTTTTGCCTTTATACTGTAAATAAGGCAGTTGTGGTTTTAATGGTTTTGGGCTTTCTACGCGATAAGGCTCCAGAGCATCCAAAGTAACAATCCATGGCGAAATGGATGAGGCAAAGTTTTTTGCCAAGAAAGGCCCTAAAGGCACATATTCCCATTTCTGAATATCCCTAGCAGACCAATCGTTGAAAAGTACCAATCCGAAAATGTACTCTTCGGCTTCATCTATAGGAATGGGTTCCCCTAAATCGTTGGCATCTGTAGTAATAAAAGCCATTTCCAGTTCAAAATCCACCAATTTCGATGGTCCGAAAACAGGGGTATCACTTCCTGCAGGAAGCGTTTGCCCTTGAGGTCTGTGAATAGGGATTCCCGAAGGGATGATGGAGCTGCTTCTTCCATGGTATCCCACAGGAATGTGCAACCAGTTTGGCATTAAAGCGTTTTCTGGGTCACGAAACATGGTCCCTACATTGGTAGCATGCTCGATGCTTGAATAAAAATCGGTATAATCGCCAATTTGAACAGGTAATTGCATTTCAATCTCGTCTAAACGGAACAACACAATTTCCTTATGTTTTAGGTTGTTTTTAAGTTCATCATTTTCTGCATCAAAAATATGAGCTATCCTGTTTCTAACAGCTCTCCAGGTTTTTCTTCCATCCGCAATAAAGTCGTTTAGCGTATCTTGAAGAAAAATATCGTCGGTCAACGGAATTCCATCAAAATAACCCAACTGGTGCAAAGCCCCTAAATCTATGGCTGTGTCTCCTATTCGCGTTCCAATGGTAATAATATCGTCTCGTGTTAAGAACACCCCAAAAGGAATGTTTTGAATGGGGAAATCGGAGTTTTTATCGACGTGTAACCACGATCTTCTATCTGGATTGTTAGCTGACATTGGCATAACTGTTTCTGTGTTTTTTATTAATAAATTCTATTCAAACCTACATAACTTTTTATTTTTAAACTAATAATAAAGGGAAAATGTGGTTTCACTTTATGCATTAAAAAAAATGCGAAAGGCGAAGTAAATATATGTTTTTTGATGAATTAAACTAATCTATTTGTTATTTTTGACATGATTTTAACTATAAGGAGATTTACCCTTGAAAGTACGTTAGTGCTTTGATGTTTGTTAAGGTGCCCATACACCTTAAAAACTTATTGACCCAACGGCTTAAAAGACCACAATAGTTTTAAAACATCCTCTTAGAGTCATCATCTTTAACTTAAAAATAAAATATAAATTAAAAATATATCTATATGCAACGCGACGAACAAATATTCGAATTGATAGAAGCCGAAAAACACAGACAATTAGAAGGTATCGAATTGATTGCTTCAGAAAATTTTGTAAGCAACCAAGTAATGGAAGCTGCTGGTTCTGTTTTAACCAATAAATATGCCGAAGGCTATCCTGGCAAACGTTATTATGGAGGTTGCGAAGTGGTGGATGAAGTGGAGCAATTGGCCATAGACAGAGCCAAGACCTTGTTTAACGCTGCCTATGTGAACGTACAGCCTCATTCTGGAAGTCAAGCAAACACAGCTGTTTTTGCTGCATGCCTAAATCCAGGAGATAAAATATTAGGTTTCGATTTATCGCATGGTGGCCATTTAACCCATGGATCTCCTGTGAATTTTTCCGGTAAACTCTATAACCCTGTTTTTTATGGTGTAAAAAAAGAAACCGGACTTATAGATTATGAGCATGTGGCAGAGATGGCCGAAAAAGAAAAACCTAAATTAATTATTGCTGGTGCTTCTGCATATTCCAGGGATATGGATTTTAAACGTTTTAGGGACATAGCAGATCGCGTTGGTGCTATTTTATTGGCCGACATTTCCCATCCTGCTGGTCTGATTGCCAAAGGCATTTTAAACGATCCGCTTCCTCATTGCCATATTGTGACCACAACAACCCATAAAACCTTACGTGGTCCAAGAGGTGGCATGATCATGATGGGACAGGATTTTGACAATCCGTTTGGGTTAAAACTCAAAAACGGCAACTTGAAAAAAATGTCTTCACTATTGGATTCTGCAGTATTCCCTGGAAACCAAGGTGGTCCATTGGAGCATATTATTGCTGCCAAAGCCATTGCTTTTGGTGAAGCTTTAACAGATGAGTTCATGCACTACATGCTACAGGTTAAGAAAAATGCTCAAGCCATGGCCAAAGCCTTTGTAGAAAGAGGTTACCATATTATTTCCGGAGGAACAGACAATCACATGATGCTTATAGATTTAAGAAACAAGAACCTTACTGGAAAAGACGCAGAGCAGGCTTTGGTAAAAGCAGATATTACGGTTAATAAAAACATGGTTCCCTTTGATGATAAATCGCCATTTGTAACCTCTGGTATTAGAATTGGAACACCTGCCATTACAACCCGAGGGTTGAAAGAGAATGACATGGAAGGGATTGTAGCTTTGGTTGATGAAGCCTTAATGAATTACCAAGACGAAGACAAACTGGAAACTATAGCTGGAAAAGTAAATGCCATGATGAGCGATTTGCCTTTGTTTGCTTAAGCTGAAAACTTCTATATAAAATGAAAATCCCGTTTTAAGACGGGATTTTTTTATGAACGAATTAATCTTTTTGAACGAAAGTCAGGAATCTTTTTAAATTGCAATCCCTATTCAACAGATTGCTTCGTGGCTCGCAATGACAAGAGGTTTAAAAATCTTCATGCTGATAAGCTCCTGCATCTGGCGAAGCTGTTCTGGGTTTACCCAAAATATCGTTAGGTACCTGTCCTGCAAAAACTGGATCTCCAATACCATTTGCAGCAGAGTCATTGCCAATAATCAACTCGTTTTCATTAGCTTCTTTAAAGTCTGGGCTCTGATTGAAAATATTGCTTTCGTAATGAGGTCCGTTTAAGTTATAATTTTCACCGGTAAAGTTTCCGTTGGTATCTTCAAACCTCAACAAACAATTGGTAAATTTAAAATTAAAGACCACAGCAGGATCTTCTATTTCATCCAAAATAAATTCTGGGTTATCGTTTCCATAAATGATACAGTTATTGAAATTGGCTTCGGTTAAATCTGTGATATATCTTGTATCTTCGGTATCAAAAAAATTGTTTATCAATAACGCTGGAAATTGTCTAAAACTGTTGCTCCAGTAATTGGCAATCGTGCAATGTGTTAAGTTGTATTTTCCACCGTAAGTAGCAGCAAAACTGCTTTGTCCAGCATTGTTAATTACAAGATTTTCACCAAGGATGGAGGTGTTTCTACCCAAAATGCCAAAATTGCTGGAGTTGTAAATTTGCGAATTGGTCAGGGTCAATTTGTTATTTATGGCATCTGGATTTCCTTCAGATAAGATACCCACTGCCGCATTTTTAATGGTTGCATGATTGATGATGTTATTGATACTGCCATCAAACAACCATATGGTTCCCCATTGTCCCGGAACATCGGAAAATGCAGGCTCCAATCTGTCGCCTTCAAAAATCACTTCGTTTTCCAAGAGTTCCTGGTCGGAACTTAAATCGCCATTGACATGCAAACTAGCACCTTCAGCAACCAAGAGTCCTGAATTGGCATGAAAATGCACACGAGCTCCAGCTTCAACAGTCAATGTTTGGTTGTTGGGCACAGCAGCATACCCATAAACAACGTAAGGTTTTTGATTTGTAAAAGTAAGTTCGGTAGGTTCCAGGTAACGTCCTTGAATCTCAGTTTCAACGACCTCTCCACCAATATTTAAGGTCAAGGTTTCAACAACTCCAGTGGTATTGTCTTTATCTGGATAAATAAACACAGCATCTTTTACCAAGGTAACCAGTTCAACAGATTGGAAATTGGCACCCGAATCGAACTCAATTTTATCTGTATATAAGAATTCGCCATTGGTATTAGGTAAATTGTTAATATCGATAGTTGTTTCAATAAACACATACATGCTGTCTTTAGCAAGAATCTCTACATTTTCGAATGCTTTTCCAGGCATGCCATCCACATTCAATCGGTATTCTGAAGCTTCGCCCAAAGCCAAACGAATGGAAGGGATGCTAATATCGTTATTGCTTCTGTTATACACTTTCAGGTTATAGGTACTTGAACCAATGTTTGTAAAAACAGTATCTAAATAAACTGTGTCTTTTGAAAATTCCAGATTTCCGGAACTTGGTCCAAAATCCAGATCTTTTCTACAAGAGTTAGTAGTAATTATTAAGCTTAAACAAATAATAAGATAAAAGACTTGCTTCATTTTTAATGATCATTTAATAATTGTGAATCATGTACTTGGTAAAAATATAACTTTTGAACTGATGATATAGTATGAAAGTTGTTTTTTACTGAAATATTTTTGAAATCCCTTCTGGAATCCTATTGGGTTTCATGGTGTTTGAATTCATAAAGCACCATGTCGTTTCAGACTTGGCAAGTAGTTTGTTGGTGTTGTTGTTTGTTATTTCCACAACCCTTACGGAAGTGACACCTTCAGCTTTGGTAACATATGTTTTAAGTTTTATAACATTGTTTAAAAGGGCTGGATGTTTGTATTCTATATGATGGGATAACATGATCCAAAAGTAGGTTTCCCTGATTTTGTTGGTTGTAGCTGCTGTCCAGTGGTTTTTGGCAATCTCTTGAACCCATTGCACATATCGCACATTGTTTACATGGTTCAATTCGTCTAGATCGTCTTGTGTTACCTTTAATAGGCTTTCGTAAGTTTGCAAAACTAATTTTCTATAATTTCAACTTCAAAAAGTTTGTCCCAACGTTTACCTGTAATAAAAAAGGTTTTGGTTTCCGGATTGTAGGCAATGCCATTAAGCACATCCAGTTTTGGGTGTTGTGTGACTTTTTTCCTTAAAGGTGTAAAATCTATCACACCTTCCACAGCGCCATTTTCAGGATTTATAATGGCAACTCCATTTTTATTATATCGGTTGGCGTAAATTTTACCATCTACCCACTCCAATTCGTTTAGTTCCACCACTTTCCCCTTGTTATGATAGGCTTGAACAAAGTTTTCTTCTGTTAAGGTTTCTGGGTCCAAGGTCCATATTTTTTCGGTTCCATCACTTTTGTAAAGTTTTCTCCCATCGTTACAAATCCCCCAACCTTCTCTACTGTTGCCGTATTTAAAGCTTCCGGTTCTTTCAAAGGTTTCAACATCATACACAAAACCAGTGCCTCTTTTCCAGGTAAGCTGATAGATCTTGTTGTTTAGGATGGTGAGCCCTTCGCCAAAATATTCGTCTGCCAAATCTATATTCTTTAAAACCTCACCTGTTTTATAATCCACTTTTCTAAGTTTGGATTCCCTGTATTGCCCTGTACTTTCATAGAGTTCACCATTGTAAAATTCCAAACCTTGTGTATAAGAGGTGATATCGTGAGGGTACTCATTAATGATTTTATAGGAATATACTTTTGGGGTTTTATTGTTTAATATGGTAATGCTTTGGTTAATGGTTTCGGTATCTCCAGCTAAATCCAGGGTTGCTTCCACCAAATGCTCTCCCAACCTAAAGGATTTTAAATCGACCTGTTGGGATACAGGTTTCCCATCTATGGTATATTTTACTGAGGAAATCTCATGGTTTTTAGGGTTGGAAATGTCCAGTTCTAAAGTTTTATCTATGGAAATTGCTTGTCCATCGGCATTGGTTTTAATGGAAATGTCCATTTTTTTCTGGGCAGAATTACTGCCACAAGACACCAAGAAAACAGCTAAAAATATGATAGTAAGAGGTTTAAAGATATTCATTTTTGTAATATAATTTTTTAGCAAGTTATTTATTAAAATTCAGTTTAAAAAATCATTGTGATAAATTTAAAAGATTGTATCTTTGCACGAGGCAAGTCCTACACAACCAGCTCCTGTTGAATCCTCCAGGGTGGGAACACAGCAAAGGTAGACGGTCGTAGCGGTGTGATGTAGGTAGCTTGCCTTTTTTTGTACACTACATTTAAGTCTTGAAAGCCTTGGCGATTCAAGATTTTTTTAGTTTAAACACCTTCCTTTGATATTGAAAAATCTGATGCAAATAGATTGTATCTCAACTTTAAAAGTCCCTATCATTATTTTTATTATTGTATTTTTGAAATTCTAAATTAAGAATATGTCTAAAGTTGTTTTGATAACTGGGGGTTCTTCTGGAATAGGTAAATCGGTTGGAGAATTTTTAATCAGTAAAGGGTTTATAGTTTATGGCACTAGCAGGTCTCCTGAAAAATATCCTGCAAGTAAATTTCCAATAGTGGCTCTAGATGTTACGGATAATCAAACCATTACTCAGGCAGTTGGCGAAGTTTTATTAAAAGAAGCACGTATAGATGTTTTAATAAACAATGCAGGTGTTGGGATTACCGGTCCAATAGAAGAAATACCTGAGACAGAAATAAAAAACAATTTTGAAACCAACCTGTTTGGTCCCATCAATGTGATTAAAGCTGTGTTGCCAAGCATGAGAGCACAAGGTTCGGGATTGATTATCAATATTACATCCATTGCTGGATATATGGGCTTACCTTACCGTGGCATTTATAGTGCCAGCAAAGGTGCTTTGGAATTGGTAACAGAGGCTTTTAGGATGGAATTGAAAGACTTTAACATTCACATGACCAACGTGGCTCCTGGGGATTTTGCAACCAATATTGCATCTGGGCGTTATCATGCTCCTGTTTTGGAAAGTTCTCCTTACCACAAACCTTACGGAAACACCTTAAAATTGATGGATAGCCATGTAGATGCAGGAAAGGATCCATTACTGATGGCAAAAGCCATTTATAAAATTATAAACACCCCAAACCCTAAAATCCATTACAAGGTTGGTGAATTCATGCAAAAGTTTTCCGTTGTGTTAAAAAGAATCCTTCCAGACAAAGTTTATGAGAAATTACTGTTAAACCATTATAAATTGTAATTTTGCAATTTGATAATCCACAACTAAAACAAACCCATTTTCCTTACCAAAGGAATTAAAAAATTGATTGATGTGAAATTCTTTATTGATACTGCAAATTTAGACCAGATTAGAGATGCCCAAGATTTAGGTGTTCTTGATGGTGTTACTACAAACCCATCTTTAATGGCAAAAGAAGGCATTACGGGTCATGATAATATTTTAAAACATTACGTAGACATTTGCAATATTGTTGATGGCGATGTAAGTGCTGAAGTTATATCAACAGATTTTGAAGGCATGGTTCGCGAAGGTGAGGCTTTGGCCGAATTGCACGAGCAGATTGTTATTAAATTACCTATGATTAAAGATGGTGTAAAAGCCTGTAAATACTTTAGCGACAAAGGCATTAAAACCAATGTTACCTTGGTTTTTTCTCCAGGACAAGCTTTATTGGCTGCCAAAGCAGGAGCGACCTATGTGTCTCCGTTTATAGGCAGGTTGGACGATATTTCAACAGATGGCTTAAACTTGATAGCTGAAATTCGTCATATTTACGACAATTATGGTTTTGCAACAGAAATATTGGCTGCATCGGTTCGTCATACCATGCACATTATAGATTGTGCCAAACTAGGTGCAGATGTTATGACAGGCCCTTTAAGCGCCATTGAAGGTTTATTGAAACATCCTTTAACCGATAGTGGCTTGGCTAAATTCCTGGAAGACTACAAAAAAGGAAATTAATACTTATTGGAAGACACCAAACAAAACATACCTATTAAAGCCTTAACTGTTGTCGAGGCTTTTTTTTATTGGTTTAATACACCTAAAAGTTCTTCTTCAAAATTAATGGAAAACATATTGGCATGAGCGTTTTCTATCAAGCCTTTTTTACCAACAATAATCACCTTGTTTATGGGATAAATGGCAAGGGCCTGTTTGGCTTCCGAAGGATTTTTGAACAAATATTCCTTAGGTGTTTCAAAGTTGTATTTTTTTAAGGTTTTTATCCATACATCCTTATTATCGTTATTAGCATTAATACCAATAAAAGTGATTTCCGGATACTTTAACTTTAATTCGTTCACTTTTTTATGGCATTCTTGGGCATGCATCATATTGGTCTGAGACCAGAAAAAGATAACGCAAGGCTTATTTCCTAAAACAAACCTTAAATTCAATTCGTTGTTAAATATATCAAACACCTTAACATCTGGCAATGGATTGCCTGGTTTTAAATCTTTTAAGGAACTTACAATCTTACTTACGTAATCCTTATGTCTGGCATTAGTACTCTTTGCTAGGAATGAATTTAAAATGGCATCATAATTATCCACATCCTTGTTATTGCTTATAAACTCTATGGCAGCACTTATTAAAAGAGAGTTTTTTACATGGTTGTTGGTCATTAAACTATCAATCAAATCCAGTCTAATTAAATTGTAGTCCAACGATTGTTTACTAAAAACACTATCGTTTGAATGTTTAAAGTGTTCCGTTAGGGCCAAATTTTCAAAGTGGTGCTTTAAAAAAGAAGCGTATGGAAAATAACCTACCAACACAGAATCGTTATAGTTTATATGGTTTCTGTAATCGTAGAAATTATCCGATAAAGATTCAAAGTTTTTCCGTTCGCTGTTGGCATAATTTACAAAAGGATACACTTCTTTACTTAAGTAATAATCGTAATTAATATTGGATTCTGCCAAATGGTTAAAAAGTTCGGAAGTACTTTGTTTGGTTATAAACTCACGAAGGTCGTTTAATTTAATTTCCCTAAGGGAGTCCAATTTAATTTCAAACTCTTCAGCAGGAAGTTGACTGAAGCTCAAGATTATTTTGTCTTCTGCTTCACCATTTAAAAATAAATTCACCAAATAATTATTTTTTTTGGCACCTTTTCCCGTAAAAACCAAAGACTCATCAAAATCCTTAGTGTTTAGCCTAAACATAATACTATCATTAGGTTCCAATAACACCATTTGAATTTCGCCTCCATGAGAAAAGGTATACAAGCCCGAAGAAAGGGTTTCCAATTTATATAAGAATCTATTATTGGCATCCAGGGTCATGGTGTCTATTACAGAATTCGCCTTAAGCAAGACCACATAGTTATTTGAAGGATTAATAACTTCTCCACCAATGTAAGCCGTATCCCCTTTGTCTTGTTTTGGGTCCTTTTCACAAGAAACCAGGGATAAAACACATAACATTACCACGCAAAAATACTTCATAAGGCTATTAATAAGGTCTTTAGCATAACTATAATCAACAAAAATATAAGTTGCTATCTATAAGTGTTGTTAATTCGTTGTTAAATATTAATAAGATTGCTTTTGTTTCTTGTTGTAGTAGGTTTTTTCTACTTTTGCAAAAATTACAGGAGATTTTATGTCAAGGAGTAAAATTCTATAATTTGCAAGTTCGCAAAGAGCTATTTGGAAAGTAATAATCATCTGAGTAAAAAAATAAATCATTTTATATGTTAACAGTTTCTAATTTATCTGTACAGTTTGGAAAACGTGTTCTTTTTGATGAAGTGAACACAACGTTTCATCAAGGTAATTGCTATGGAATTATAGGTGCCAATGGCGCAGGGAAATCTACCTTTATAAATATAGAGCTGGAAAACAGGACCCTACGTCTGGTCATGTGCATTTAGAACCTGGAAAACGCATGTCTGTTTTGGAACAAGACCATAACCTATACGATGAGCATACGGTTTTGGAAACCATTATTATGGGCAATAAGCCCTTGTTTAAACTAAAAACCGAAATAGATGCATTATATGCCGATTATACAGACGAAAACGCAGAAAAAATTGGGGAATTGCAAGTGCAGTTTGAAGAAATGAACGGCTGGAATGCAGACAGTGATGCTGCAGCCATGTTATCTAACTTAGGTATTTCGGAAGATTTGCATTACACCCTAATGAAAGATTTGGATGGCAAACAAAAAGTACGTGTGCTTCTTGCACAAGCCTTATTTGGAAATCCGGATGTTTTGATCATGGATGAGCCTACCAACGATTTGGATTACGAAACCATTTCTTGGCTGGAAAACTTTTTGGCAAATTATGATAATTGTGTGATTGTGGTGTCTCACGACAGACATTTTCTGGATGCTGTTTGTACGCATATTTCCGATATAGATTTTGGGAAAATAAACCATTATTCCGGAAACTATACCTTTTGGTACGAGTCTTCGCAATTGGCTGCCAGACAACATGCGCAACAAAACAAAAAAGCCGAAGAAAAGAAAAAGGAACTGGAAGAATTTATCAGACGTTTCTCTGCCAATGTTGCCAAGTCCAAACAAGCAACCAGTAGAAAGAAAATGATTGAAAAGCTGAACATTGCAGACATTAAACGTTCAAGCCGAAGATATCCTGCCATCATTTTTGAAAGGGAAAGAGAAGCAGGAGATCAAATATTGAATGTAGAAAACCTTTCTGCTTCCTTGGAAGGAGATGTCCTGTTCAGTAAATTGGACCTGAACTTGGTTAAAGGGGATAAAGTGGTGGTGTTTTCAAGGGACTCAAGAGCCACTACTGCTTTTTATGAAATATTAAACGGAAAAGCCAAACCAGATTCTGGTACCTATGACTGGGGAATTACCACTACACAATCTTATCTGCCATTGGATAACAGCGAATTTTTTCAAAACGATTTATCTCTAGTGGATTGGTTGCGCCAATGGGCAAAAACCGAAGAAGAGCGAGAAGAGGTTTATATAAGAGGCTTTTTAGGGAAAATGATTTTTAGTGGAGATGAAGCCTTAAAAAAATCGAATGTGCTTTCCGGTGGCGAAAAAGTAAGATGCATGCTAAGCAGAATGATGATGGTTAGAGCCAATGTTTTAATGTTGGACGAACCAACAAACCACTTGGATTTAGAGAGTATCACTGCGTTTAACAACTCCCTTAAAAACTTTAAAGGCACTGTGTTGTTTTCTACCCACGATCATGAATTTGCTCAAACCGTTGCCAATAGAGTTGTGGAATTAACACCTAATGGCGTGATAGATAGATACACCACTTTTGATGAGTATATGCAGGATCCTAAAATCAAGGAACTGCGAAACAAAATGTATGCTGTAACGGTATAAAAACATGACAGAACAAAGCTGTCACAGTTTCCAAGAATCTTATAAGACCAACTTCCAAGTTTTGGAATCAAAATAAAATAAGGAGCCTTACAAACTGTGACAGTTACCCAATATCAAGATTGGAGTTCAGCTGTAACACTTTCAACAATGGGAACAGCAGCATCCAACTCGTCTTCACTTACAAATATTTCCTGATATCCTGGTACAGAAGACCCAAATCCAGCCAATCTGCCAGATTCTGTTTCGTCTTTTACAATTGGACTAATGCCTACTGCATCCAGTTTATCCACGATAAGTTGTGCAATAATAAAACTGCCTGTATAAATTTTCACATAACTAGAATCCATAGCATTAAAAATTAAGAGTTTCTTAAAGATACAACATTAGTGTTTAAATAATAGTTAATATTTTTAAAATATATCTTGGGAATTACCATATTCAACTCAGGCTAAATTTAAAAAAATGAGCAAAATATAAGTTTGTTAAATTATATCATTATATTTGTTTATTATTAAATATTATAAATTATTACAATGAGTAAAGGAACAGTAAAATTTTTCAACGATTCCAAAGGATTTGGTTTTATAGTTGAAGAAGACACAAACAAAGAACATTTTGTTCACATTTCTGGTTTAATCGATGAGATTCGTGAAGGTGATGTAGTAGAATTCGATTTACAAGAAGGAAGAAAAGGAATGAACGCAGTAAACGTTAAAGTATTATAATATATATTTAACTTATTGAAGACATTAAAAAGCCTCGAAATTCGAGGCTTTTTTTTATGCTTGATATAAATGGTCTTTATCTAAGTTCCGCTCCAACTTCTTTAGCAAAATTGTCTTGAAGCTTGTTCATTATTTTATCTATTTGTTTATCGGTAAGCGTTTTATGTTCATCTTGAAATGTAAAGCTCACTGCATAACTTTTCTTTCCTTCAGGTAAATTATTTCCTTGATAGACATCGAATAAATTTACGTTTTTAAGCAAGTTTTTTTCGGTGTTATTGGCAATTCTATCTATGTCCTCAAAGGAAACAGATTCGTCCAGCAACAAAGCAAAATCCCTTTTAACTTCAGGATATTTAGGTATGTTTTTAAACACTATGGTTTTATGTTTTGCAAGATCAATAACTTCATCCCAGTTAAAATCGGCAAAAAGAACATCTTGGGAAATTCCAAAATGTTTTAAAATGGATTTTTTCACCAAGCCAAACTCAACCACCTGCTTCTTCCCTATTGAGAATATGATACCTTCACTAAACACATCGTTTTTAAAAGGTGAGGTCTTTAAAGCTGTTAGTCCCAATCGTTCCAACACACTTGTAACAATTCCTTTTAAATAGAAAAAATCTGAGGTTTGTGAAGCTACATTCCAGCGTTCGTTTTGCTTGTTTCCTGTAACAAACAAAGACAGGTGTTTAAGTTCTACCTTTTTGTTGTTGTAGTTATGGTAGGTTTTACCAAATTCAAACAATTTTAGGTCGTCTCTTTTTCTATTGATGTTATGGCTTACATTTTCCAATCCGGAAAACAAGACAGATTGCCTTAGCACACTTAAGTCATGACTTAAAGGGTTTAACATGGCCACA
>SWCA01001882.1_pt1 | contig 17109 bp, 10 predicted proteins | sample 4692961 | NCBI WGS metagenome assembly SWCA01 (sample SAMN10267275, study PRJNA491770) | bioreactor metagenome | isolation source: DHS bioreactor inoculated with | place: Japan: off Shimokita Peninsula
ACATGACTGTTGAGTATTACAGTGACCTCTTCAGGGCAATAAAAGAAAACTTCGATATTGAACTCCACAGCTTATCACCTGTGGAAGTGTATCAAGCTGCTAAAGCATCCAATGTAACCACTGAAGAAGCACTGGCTTCTTTTAAAGATGCCGGACTGGACACCTTAACTGGAGCTTCAGCCGAGATACTGGTGGATAGTGTCCGGGCTAAACTCTGCCCCAATAAGGTTTCAACCCAGGAATGGGTGGATATCATCACTGAAGCCCATCAGCTAGGGATACCCAGCACGTCTACCATTATGTACGGTAGTATAGAATCCTGGGAAGATCGTATAGACCACCTATTCATACTGAGGGATATTCAGCGGGAGACTGGTGGTTTCACTGAACTGGTTCCCATGACCTTCCTGGGGGAGAACAACCTTATGGGTCAGGAATCTAATGGTGCCAGTGGTCTGGATGATCTTAAGCTTCATGCATTGGCCCGGATAATTCTGGGAAGGGATATACCAAATATTCAGGCATCCTGGATTAAAATTGGAACCCGAATGGCCCAGATGGCCCTTTGCTGTGGTGCCAATGACCTGGGCGGTACCATGATGGAGGATCTCATTTCCATTGCTGCGGGTTCATCCCACGGGGAGTACCTCTCACGGAAGGAGATGCACCAGGTCATTGAAGGCATTGGCCGGATTCCAGCAGAAAGAAACACCCGTTATGAACGAGTACACTAATTCTCACAATTATATAATAAAAACTCGCTAAATAATTATAAAATACTCATTTTTTTATTCACTTGGAAATATCCACTCAAAAATATCCACTCAAAAATATCCACTCAAAAATATCCACTCAAAAATATCCACTCAAAAATATCCACTCAAAAATATCCACTCAAAAATATCCACTCAAAAATATCCACTCAAAAATATCCACTCAGGTATATTCCCTTAGTAGAATCTAGGGAAATGATTATTTATCTCAATTCACATATTTCTTTCATGCACCGGGAAAGTATTTACAAACGTTACACTCCAGAATTCACTCCCCCCACTGAAAGTGACAAAAGTGCTTTCTGGTTTCTTTTTAATTCCACTGAATTGCTGGTTGAGATAAATAATAGTCAGGTAGAAATTCCTTTTTTACAATATCCAGGGGAAATGAATATCACACCCTTAAGGTCCCAGTACCTGGGCACCTTCAATGGTCATCCCTGCTACTCGGGAGAGTTAACCCCAGAAACTGAAGCCCCAGGAGGAATGGTTTTTAAGGATATGCGTTCACTCTACGAATGTTTAGATGAAGATCTGTACCTCCTGGCAGGTCGTGCCTCTCAGATCGTTACCTGGGACCGCACTCATCAGTTCTGCGGTCAATGCGGAGCATCAACCATTACTAAAGATGATGAAATGGCTAAGTTGTGCCCTGAATGTGGTTTCACTAGTTTCACCCGGCTATCACCAGCGGTGATCACCGCAATTATCAATGATGGGAAACTTCTCATGGCCCGGCACTCCCGCACCCCTAGAGATATGTACGGACTTATTGCCGGTTTTGTGGAACCTGGTGAGACCTTAACTGAGGCCGTTGAAAGGGAAACTATGGAAGAAGTTGGTTTGAAGGTGAAGAACATAGAATACTTTGGTAGCCAGCCATGGCCTTATCCTCATTCCCTGATGATAGGCTTTACTGCTGAATATGATGGTGGCCAGATAAGGGTGGATGGGAAAGAGATAACCAATGCTAAATGGTTTGGTGCAGATGATCTTCCACGAATCCCATCTAAAATGAGTATTGCTGGGGAGCTGATTCAGTGGTATCTTGATAAAAATTCCCATTAAGCTTTACCTAAATCTATAAGCCCCTATCCCAAATCTATAAACTCCTATCCCAAATCTAGCATTAAACAAAAATTTCCATTAATCATTAACCAAATTTTCTAATTTTTAATTTATCACGTGATGGGTAAAAAAAATCTAAATTAATGAACGTTTCTTAATAAATAATTTTATAAAATAAAAAATATTAATATTAACACAATGATTTCTGAACAAATTATATTAATCGGTGCATTACTTCTTTTCATTAGTATCATAATCAGCAAGACTTCTAACCGCTTGGGAATACCCTCTTTACTGGTTTTTCTCTTCATTGGAATGCTGGCAGGGTCAGAAGGTATCGGGGGTATATATTTTGATAACCCGGCAGTTGTACAGTTCATAGGTATTATTGCACTGGTTTTCATCCTTTTTTCAGGAGGTTTAGACACCAGATGGAGGGATGTTAAACCAGTTCTCTGGAAGGGTGTAACCCTATCCACTGCTGGAGTTATTATCACAACCCTGGCCTTAGGTTTATTTATAAACTGGATTACTGGATTTTCACTCGTCGAATCTCTTTTGATGGGAGCCATTGTGTCATCAACTGATGCTGCCGCAGTATTTTCTATTTTCCGTTCACAACAGAGTGGTTTGAAAAATAAACTGGAACAGTTACTGGAACTGGAAAGTGGAACAAACGACCCTATGGCATACTTCATGACCACTACCCTCATTTTCCTTATTCTAAACCCAACCACATCCATAGGGTCCATGATCCTTCTACTGATCCAATCCATAGTTTTAGGGATTATCATAGGAGTAGTATTCGGTAAAGGAATGATTAAAATTATCAACAACATCAACCTCCATATTGATGGACTTTACCCCGTATTCACCATAGCTTTAGCCTTTCTAACCTTCTCCGTGAGTCATTATATTGGTGGAAATGGATTTTTAAGTGTTTATATTGCCGCTCTTATACTGGGAAATCACTGTTTTATAAACAAAGATGTTCAGTTACAATTTTTTGATGGTATGGCATTGTTGATGCAGATAATTATGTTCCTAGCATTGGGATTGCTGGTTTTCCCCTCCCAGATCATTCCCATACTGGGTATTGGACTGGTGATTTCGTTCTTCCTTATGTTGGTAGCCAGGCCACTGGCAGTATTCCTGTGCCTTACACCATTCAAAGTACCTTTAAAGGACCAAACATTCATCTCATGGGTGGGTATCCGAGGTGCGGTGCCCATTATATTTGCCACCTACCCCATTGTATCCGGTATCAATGGTGGTCAGATGATCTTCAACATCGTCTTTTTTATCACCATAACCTCGGCTTTACTACAGGGGTCCACCATAAATGTATTGGCACAATACATGGGGCTTTCAGTCCCGAAGAAGAAATAATGGACTATTTTTACCATATTTGCTAAATAAGAAAGAGATAATGAAATATATTCTGGATATTCTAGAAATAGAATGTAATATTTTTACTCTAAATGTCTAGATGCCTTCTCCCACAATATGGAAGGCTACCTAATAGATTTATATGTAACCAAACCATAACCATATATCGTAATTTTATATGGTTATTATCATTTTTTCAGGTGAACAGAATGGCTGGGGAGACAATTCTAGTAGTGGAAGACGAGGGAATCAGTGCCATTGAAATACAGGAATCTTTAGAATCCCTGGGTTACCACGTGCCCTCCACTGCCAAGAGTGGGAACGAAGCAATACAAAAAGCATTTGCCATTAAACCGGATCTTGTTCTTATGGATATCACACTGCAAGGAGAGATGGATGGTATTGACGCAGCTATCATAATTAAGAGTTTCATGGATGTTCCTCTGATTTATTTAACTGCTCTGGATGATGTGGATACTTTTAACCGGATGATTGATACAAATGCCAATGCTTATCTTATCAAACCTATTGAAGAAGCGGAGTTACGTAATAACGTTCAGTTGGCCTTGAAAAATCATGAAACCCGGAAGAAAGAACTTGAAGATGAGAAAAATGCCAGTTTGAAGGATGTCCAGATCTTCATGCGCAGTGTACTTCCAGAACTGGTGGGGAACATGCATATTCCCGAGCGAAGTGTTTTCCTCTCCCGTTTCATGCGACTTTTCGAGCAGAACATGAAACCCTTATTTTTTCAGTACATCAAGGATAACAGCCAGGAACCCTTTGAAAAATTGACTGATGAAGAGAAAATGGAGTTATACCTCTCATGGATCTCACATTTATATGAAAATCTCGGATTCAAGGTAATTACACGTTCCAAGGCAACTAATGGAATAATGACTGTTAAAAAATGTTCATGGGCTCCAGGTAGGCCCAATGATGTTTTTCTCTGCTTAATATGCCAGGGTATAATGCGGTTAACCTATTCCTGGACCAATTTACCAGGAAGAGTTAAAGAAGAACCCACCACCGGTGTCCTGCAATCAGTGTGCAAGTTTGATTATGATATGGATACCATTACCCAGTGAAAAATCAGTGCAACAAAACTATTTTCCCATAATCTATACTTCAATAATCATCACTTAATAAATAAAGTAACTTTCCTAATTTTTTAGTAAACTTATTCATTTTCACAAAATAAGCCTTTTCACGTGACATGCATCACAGCCTTAATCAATTAATTATATGGTGTTGTGATGAACATTCATAGAATGTAGAACTATCTATAATGTGAGATTCTTACAGTTTCCTCCTAACTTAGCTGAGAATCGAAAAATAATGGGCGGTAAAAACAGTGGATATATCCCACATAACTGAAGGGGATAATTAATGACAGAAAATAACACTGGTTTGAAAGATTTAGAGAAGGTTAAAAATTTAAAAAATGAAATATCAAGGTTAAAGAAAGAAATTGCTTTTAAAGAGGAGATTTTTGAACTATCTCCCAATTACATCATATTAATGGGGTTGAATGGGGAGATACTGGAAGTGAATAATGCAGTTAAACAACTCATTTCCAGGGTAAATAATAAGAGTAGTCCTGAAAAAATTTCTAACCTGAAGATCATTCCCCCTGACGAATACCAGAAATATATTGATTGTATTTCAATTATTTTTAATAATAAAAATAATCGCCCTTTTAAATCCTATTTCTTAGATAAAGGCGGAGAATCTAGGCACGTTAAAGTTTATATATCGCCAGTTAAGTCAGAAAATGAGATAATAGCTGTTTCTATTTTTGCCACCGATATAACTGATCTTAAATTAATGAAAGATTCACTAAGGGAATCCCTATCTCTTCATAAGGCCACTCTGGAATCAGTGGCCAATGGTATACTTGTGGTTAATCAGAATGGCATAGTAACCAGTTATAATCATAAATTCCTGGAAATGTGGGATATTCCATCAAAAATGATTAGCCCGGGTTATGATGAACAACTTCTTGATTATATTTCCGGGAATTTGAAGAATCCACTGGAGTTTCGGGAAAAAATTAAAAAATTATATGATAATCCTCGTGAAATAAGCATTGACACCCTAGAATTTAAGGATGGACGAGTTTACCAGCGCTACTCACAGCCCCAAATAATTGGAAATAAGGTTACAGGGAGGGTGTGGAGTTTTTCTGATCAAACCAAATTTAAAAAGACTAAAGAATCGTTACGTGAATCGATTGCTTATTATAAAACCATATTTGAACATAGTGGAACTGCCACTCTAATGGTGGAAGAGAATAACACCATATCCCTGGCCAATTCTGAAACAGAAAATATTTTTGGTTACCATCCCTTGGAAATTATAAACAAAAAAACTTGGATGGATTTTGTTTTACCAGAATATATCCCCCAGATGATGGAATACCAGCGCTTAAGGTACACTAATTCGACTTCAGCTCCAGAAAACTACGAATTCCGCATAATTGACAAATATGGCCGCATAAAAGATATATACGCAAATGTATGCTTAATACCAGGAACCAGGAGAACATTAGCTTCTATTATAGATGTTACTGAACGTAACCGGGCAATTGCCAGAATTAAGGAAAGTGAAAACCGGTACAGAACTCTGGCTGAAGCTGTTGAAGAATTCGTGTTTATCTTAAACAAGGAAGATCAACTGGAATATATTCATGAGTATGCAGCGCGTAAATGGGAACTGAACCCCGAGGAAGTACTGGGTAAACCAAGATGTGAAATCTTCCCCCCTGAAACCAATGAGATACAGGGTAAATATCTCCAGAGGGTATTTGAAATTAAAAAAACTGTGCGTGGAGAAAACCTGTTAACCATGTCCCCTGAATCAATGTGGTTGGACACTCTCCTGATCCCCCTTAAAAATGAGGATGGAAATGTGGAAAAAGTGCTGGTGGTGGCCCGTGACATAACTGAACAAAAAGAGTACGAACTGCTCTTAAGTAGGCAGAATGAAATCCACAAAGCCATGGGGACTATTTTAACCGAAGCAATTGTAGCCGAAAATGAAGATGAACTCACCAAAACCTGTCTCAGTGTGTGTGAAGCCATCACCCATAGTGAGTTTGGTTTTATCTGCGAAAGGAATGTGGATGGAGATGTTAATCACCTGGCAATTACCCCCACCCTGCTGGGGGACTGTAATTTAGAAGATTATGATTTTTATCCCATACTCAAAAAACTTCAGATTAAAGATCTATGGAAACACTTACAGAAAACAAAAAAACCCCTCATATTCAACGAACTAAATTCCCTGGAATTGGAGATTTTAATGGGAAATGAACCCATTATTAAGAACATGCTCATTTCCCCCCTTTTGCGAAATGGTGAATTCGTAGACATGCTTGGATTGTGCAATAAGGAGTCAGGATTTGACTTTTACGATCGAAAATCCATGGAAAATATTTCAACAACCATTGTTGAGGCTTTATTACGCAAACGAGCTGAGGAAAAATTAAAACAAGCATTAAATGATAAGGAAATGCTGGTAAGAGAAATACATCACCGCACCAAGAATAATCTGATGATCATGGCCAGTCTACTTAATTTAACCTCCGCAGATATTGAAGATGAAAAATCACGTGAAATATTCCATCAGATCCAAACCCGGGCCAAATCCATGGCACTTATTCATGAAAAACTGTACCGATCAAATAACATTAAACAGATTAACTTCGGGGATTACATCCGTCACCTGGCCCAGGATCTTTTTAATTCTTTCCTGGAGGACCCGGAAAGGGTTGAACTGGTTATGGAACTGGAGGACCTGAACCTGGACATCAACACGGCCATACCATTGGGCCTGATATTAAACGAACTTTTAACCAACTCCATGAAATACGCATTCCCCGAGGGACAGTGCGGCACTATAACCATCAAATTTTTCAGGAAAGCCGAAAAGTATGTAATGATTGTGAATGATGATGGTATTGGGCTGTCTCCAGATTTTGACATTAACCAAACAGATACTCTCGGACTACAGCTTGTTAAAAGTCTTATTGGCCAAATTGAAGGCTATATAAATGTTCAATGTAAAGAGGGAACTTGTATTCTAATCAGATTCCAGGAAGATGAATACTTATCCTGAAATATTTTTCTAAAGATGTTGAATTTTCATTTTTTTCCTAGTTGGAGATCCTGATTTATTATATAATGGGTTTGAAAAATCCTATTTAATTCAGTTTTTTTTTAGGATATTGGAGTGAATAGTTTAATATTGGAGTAAAAATAAAAAAATTTTTGAGAAATATGTTGAGGATTGAAAAATGTCAACTGATGATAATAAGCAATTAAAGGTATTCGTGGAAGATTTAACTGCAGCGGATGATCCTGATAAAAGAGAGAAGGCAGCTCAAAATCTGGGTGAAACCAAAAACCCTGAGGTAATTGAACCATTAATTAAGGCGCTGGAAGATGATAATCCCCAGGTGAGATTTGCAGCTGCCAAATCTCTGGGAAAAATTGGTGAACCCGCCATCAAACCACTAGTTAAGATCCTAAAAAGTGATGAAGGTAACATCCGCAGATACGCTACCCTGGCCCTTAAGGATATAAAAAGCGATAGTGTAGTAGACCATTTGGTGGAAGCACTCACTGATGAAGATTGGAGTGTGCGCAAGTTCGCATCCAAGGCACTGGGTGAAATTGGTAATAAAGCTGCGGTGGAACCCCTAATTGAAACACTAACTGATGAAGATTGGGGTGTGAGGGTAGCTGCGGTTAAAGCTCTGGGTGATATTGGGGATGAAAGAGGAATTGATCCAATTAAAAAAGCACGCCGCGCAGCTACTGGGGATAAAGAATTTAAAAAAGCCTGTAACAAAGCCCTTAAGAAGATTTAATTAGAATAATTAAACCTATTTTTTTTAATATATATTAAACCTTATTCTTTACCAATAATTTGATATAGGTCAGTTCGTCGGTTTTTAAGGAGCGGGAGTTCCTGACGAATTTTAGGAATTAAATCCAGATCAATATTGGCGTATATTATTTCTTCACCAGTTCCAGCCTCTTTCAGGATGTTTCCCCAGGGATCAGCAACCATTGAATGACCATATGCAACATATGAAGCATTAATGTCCCTGGCTGGTGAATTTGCCGCCATGAAAACCTGGTTATCAATTGCTCGAACCTGAATTAATGGTTTCCAGTGGGCAGGTCCGGTGGTGAGGTTGAAAGCACCGGGTACTATGATTAACTGGGCACCCTCTAGTGCCATGAGGCGTGATAATTCACTGAAACGGATATCATAGCATATACATATCCCGATCCTGCACAATGGTGTATCCACTACTGTGATCTGGTTTCCGGCAGTGAGGGTTTCTGATTCCTTGAAACTTATCTCACCAGGCACGTCAATATCAAAAAGGTGGACCTTACGATGCACATCAAGAATTTTTCCTTGGGGATTGATGATGAAACTGGAATTGTAGATATTTCCGTGGTATAATTCTGGGATGGATCCAGCTACAATATGAATATTTTCCTTCTTTGCTGCCCCAGATATGGCACTCAAGGTTTGACTATTTTCTTTTTTCTCAGCATATTTAGGGAAGAGTGTGGTTTGGTAGGGACAGTTCCACATCTCCGGCAGTATCACCAGGTCCGCAACCGAAGCAGCTTCACTGATCAGGGATAGTGCATGTTCTATATTTTTCGTTTTATCTTCCACTACCTTCATTTGGCATAGTGCTACTGTGAAATTATCTTCCATTTTACCATTCCAGCGATTAATTCTTTTATAATCCTAATTGACTATTATTAATGCTTTATAACCTAATGCTTGTCTAACCTAATACCACATCCTTAATATTAACTTACCCCACATACCACATCCTTAATACTTGCCTAATTATTAGTTTTCAGTTATATAACTGACTATTAAGACTTTTTTAATGAAATTACTAAAATCATTGATTGTTAAATTTTTACCAATCAATTATGAAATATCCTTTAAATATATCATTTTCATTCCATAAAACTATTAAGAGTATTACCAATAATAAATAGTAAAGTGAATAATGCTTAATTATGGATTATAATCCGGGATTAAAAGTTAAAGGAGTAATGTGTTATGAGTTGTTATCTGAGACATATGAAAGAGGTTCTGGATGCTGCAGATCTGCATCCGGAAGATAAGAAAGAACGTAAAGAAGTTGATCTGGCTATAAGGGAAGTGGTGGGGATGAAACCTGAAGACCGGTGCAACGTGGTCTGGAAGGAAGTTAAGTTATGGCTTCAGGATGAAAATAAAAAACAACATTTAACCACCAGTTTAAAGGCTGATTAAATCATTTAATCCTTTTTTTATCATAAACATATACATTAAATACTTCGTATCAATCATAACACAGTTAAACTCCCCAAGCATAAAATATATTTAATTATTATTATAAACTCCAGAATATTCTAAAAATGCCAGCATGTACTGGTAAGAAAGATCAATACTGGATTGGTCGGTTTTGTTGTGTGGTGATAAAACTTCACATACCACTGAAGGGATTCCATTACGGTTACTGACTGTGGATAGAACCCCAGGGTAGGGTCCCACTTCCATCAGGGGAGATCCCGTTTTATTACCAATATATCCCGCTAATTCATTACTTTTAGGATTTTTAGGATAATATAGGATACAATTTCTACCAGGAATATCATTGGGTTGTGCTGAATGGAAATCAGCCAAAAGAGTGATGTTACTGTTTACGGATACCTTGTTGATATTGTTTAGAGGTGTTCCATTTTCATGGGCCACTCTATCGGGATCTGTGCTATTGTTTATCCTGACAGAAGAAGCTGTGTTATGGGGAATGGCAAAGGGAATTATGTATATGGTGCCCTTAATCTTTTTACCTTTAAGGTGGTTTATGAGGTTGGTGGCTGCGATCTGGGGTGGTAACTCAGCCCCGTGAACCCCGGCAACTAACATTACCCGGGGGTGGCTACCATCACCCAAAACAATTAGGGGTGTTCCATTTTTGGCAGTTTCAATAATTTCAGAAATTATGGGGGTTTGGTTAATGTTTTCCATTAAAAGGGTGTTATTGGATAGATCACCACCTGTAGAGTTGTCAATTAGGATTATTTTATAATATGAAGATCCCTGCACTGGATATCCATTGACCGGTGTTTGAGGTGGTGATGTTTTATTTTTATGTAAAATAAACCCAGTTAAGAATAAAAAGAACAGTAATGCTATTATTAATAATTTCCAGTTGACCATCAGGATTTTAGGAATATTCCACCCTGGCTTTTTCCTAGGACGTAATGATGGTCTCTTTTTCATTAAAAACCCCGATAAGTTTTTCAGAAATTATCATTACAGGATTATTATAATATCTATGCCTAATATTATAAATAGATAAATACTTATCATCTAAATTAAGAATAATCTTAGAAGAAGTAAATTAATTTAAAACTTTGTTCCCACGTATTAAGGAGGTTGTTGGAGTGTTTGAAGAGGACTTGAAAGTATACCATTTATTCATTAGTCATAATGGAGAGGGAGATGAAGAGTACCTTACCTTTATCCAGAGGTTAATTGAAGCTCCAGACTTTGAATGGGAAGACCATGGGTTGCCTGGTGAAAACCGGCCCCAGGAGATTAGAACTCAAATAGAACCAGCGGAGATTGTGGTTATACTCACCGGGCTTTACTCCCGCCACCATGATCTTATCCAGGCACAGGTAAAAATTGCCCAAGAATTAGAAAACCCCATAATCCTTATTCGCCCCTATGGTATGGAAGAGGTGCCCGGGGACTTGGAGGAAATTGCTGATGGTGTGGTTGGTTGGAATAGGGTGTGTATTGTAGAGATGATTCAGGAGTCTATAAACGAATAATGAATGTTTTATTTTTTCTTATACAATTATAATCTTAAGAAACAATTGAATAAACTAAATTAGCAAATTTAAGCTGATATTTGAATTTTGTTATTATTTATAAATTTTTCCTTTTAATCGTAAAAGTGCTGCTTTATTAATTATTAACACTAACCGATATCTGGTTATTTTAGATTATTAGGCATAATGGAGGTGAAAAGATAAGAAAACAAGAAATTACAACTAAAATACTCATTTCTTCACTATTAGTCGGTTTAACATTACTTTTTTGTGTTAGTTCTGCTTCGGCTGCAACCATTTATGTGAATGGTTCCAGTGGAGATGATGCCAATGATGGTTCTTCATGGGAACATGCCAAACTCACTATTGGAAATGCAACCGGAACTGTAGACTCTAATGGAATAGTACAAATCGCTGATGGACAATACACTGGAACTGGCAACACCAACATTACCATAAACAAGAATATGAACATTACCGGTGAAAGCCAGAGTGGCACCATTATGAACGGAACCGATAACAGTTGGGTTTTCAATATTCAACCAGGAGTTGCGGTTACCATCCGTAACCTAACCCTAACCAATGGATATACAACTGGTTCTGGTGGTGCTATCTACAATCAGGGTACTTTAACTTTAGAAAATTGTAGTTTCACCAATAACACCGCAAATTCCCAATCAAGTCTTGAAGGCGGTGGTGCTGTCTATAATTATCAGAGTACGTTGAAAGTAGTCAATTGTTCTTTCACTAACGATAGAACACTTGGTTTATACCATTACGGCGGGGCAATTGGTAGTTTCCTTGGTACTTTGGATGTTACTGGTTGTACTTTCGATGGTAACGTTGCCGAAGATCGTGGTGGGGCCATCTCCAATTTCCAAGGGACCAGTAATATTTCTAACAGCACCTTCCGTGGTAATTATGGAAGTAGTGATAGTGCCATTTATAATATATATGGCGCTATGAACATTACTAACTGTACTTTCACCAACAATGGACAAAAAGTCGGTTATTACACCCCACTGGGTGGTGTTATTGAAAACATGTATGCTAATTTGGAAGTAACCAGTTGTACATTCCTTAATAACTACGCATACTTTGGTGGTGCGATCTACAATAATGTAGGTGCTTCCAATATTGTTGAAATTCATTTCAACAGATTTTATGGAAACACCGCAAATTATGGTACTGCCATTTGGAATAATGCGGGCACTTTGAATGCCACCAATAACTGGTGGGGTTCCAATGTCAATCCAATGACCATCTCTAACCTGATTTATGTATATGGAGGTTCAGTATATGCTGATCCATGGATTATACTTACCATAACCCCCACTTCCGAGTTAATTGGAAGCGGTGAAAGTTCCGTGGTAAGTGTTAGTTTGAAATACAATTCAAACGGTGATGACACTTCCCCCTTAGGTGCTGTTCCTCCTGTTGATGTAGTTTTTGATGTTAACAGTTTAGGAGATCTAAACCCATTAAATGACATTATCAGTGATGGTTTAAACACTACAACTACCTTCACTGCTGGTTTAACACCCGGATTTGCAACCGTAAATGCCACTGTTGATGGAAAAAACTTAAAGACCACAATAAGAATAATGGACAGGGATGATATCTACGTTGCCGCCACTGGAGACGATACTACTGGAAACGGTAGTCCAAGTTATCCATTCCTCACATTAAATAGGGCAATAAGCGAAGTTAGATCAAATGGCAGAATACACATCGCCAACGGAGAATACAAAGACCCATTAGATCGTGGACTGAGTATTGATAAAGACATGACCATTTTCCAGGACACTTGGATACCAGGTACTGGAACTGGTGTTATTATCAATGCCGATGGTAATGGCGGAATATTCATTATAAGCCCCGGAGTAAGTGTCACACTTAGAAACCTTACCCTGACCAACGGGACAGGGTTTGGTTTTGGCGGAGCTATTCTGAACCAGGGAGATCTGAATATCCTGAATTGCACATTCTCCAATAACTATGCAGATTATTTTGGTGGGGCAATTTACAGTGACGGAAATCTAACCATCTCCAACACAGTATTCACTGGAAACTGGGTTCCTGACAGTTACAATACTTATAGTGGTGGAGCCATCTGTAACATGGCTAACATGAATATCACCAACTCAACTTTCACCAAAAACTCAGCAGGAAGTGGAGGAGCCATCTTAAGCCAGAACTACATGAGTAATTTCCTGGTAACAGTTAATAATAGTGTGTTCTCTGAGAACTATGCCAGCAATTATGGTGGGGCATTCTACATCTACGATGGAAATCACACCAACAACCTCATCCATTTCAACAGGATCGTAGGAAACATCGCACCAGAAGGCAATGCCATATATATTGCCTATGGGTCTTTAAATGCCACACTGAACTGGTGGGGATCCAACACTGATCCTTCAACCATCAACAACCTCATAGTGATGGATACTGGTTGTGATGTGTTATCAGATCCATGGATAATTTTATCGGTAAATGCAACTCCTAACAACATAAACAACGGAGAAACATCAAATATCACTGCAGATTTCAACCACATCAACGGTGGGAGTCCTTTAACTGGTGGTTATATACCTGACGGGAGTATAAAACTGGATGTGCCTTGGGGAAGCTTTAATAGTTCAGTAATTAGCCATTCATTCACAGGTAACACAATTGCCGGTGTTTTGACTGCCACCTTCTATGCCATTGAAGGAGCTGTTAATCCTTTATTTAACCCGGTTAGAGTCAATGCCACTGCCGACGGATACACAACCATTGACACTGAAGCTGCGTATATTAACATCATACCCGCAGCCAACTTAACCATCAGCAAAACCGCTCCTGGCACAGTTATTGCCGGAAATCAAATCACTTACACCATAACCGCCACTAATAATGGACCCGATACTGCTACCGGTGTTATCATATCTGATACATTCCCCATGGGTATATCGAATATTTCATGGAACGTGGAATATTCTGGAGGAGCTTCTGGACCCACATCCGGAACTGGAAATTTGAACATAAACTTGGGAACTCTTCCCGCAGGTGGTTCTTGCATTATAACTGTAAATGGAACAGTCTTATCATCAATACCAGCAGATACCATACTATTCAATACCGTGGCCATAACCTCATCTACCTATATAACAGACCCAGATAATACATCTGATACTGTATTCACGACTGTAGAACAAGAATCTGCCATTGAACTAGAAAAAACAGTGGACAATGCACGGCCAGATGTAGGAGATACAATCACCTATACAGTAACTGTGCACAACAACGGACCCAGCGACGCTATTAACATCCAGATACAAGACATAATGCCAGCCGGATTCAAGAACGTTGTAATAACTCATTCTAAAGGAAATTACAACTCTGAAACTGAAATATGGACACTCAACCTTGACACTGGTGAAAATGCTACCTTAAACCTCACTGGAGAAGTAACAAGTCTACTTGCAGGGAAAAACACTACAAACACAGCAACTCTCATAGGAACCACCAACACAACCAACGCTACAATCTACGTGCCCCAAGCAGATCTCTACATCCAGATAACCAGTGACAAAAACAATCCCCGAGCCGGTGAGACATTCACCTTAACCTACAAACTGGGTAACAACGGACCAGACGATGCACAAAACGTTACTATAACCATACCAATACCCGAAGGATTCGTAATATCCGAAATCAAGGGTGATGGAACCTGGACTCAGAACGGGAACACCATAACCTGGACATTCAATAACGTCATCGTAGGAGACCCCTACCTCTACATCATCGGATGGACTACAGGACCCGGAATCTACCTATTCACAGCATCAATAGCATCAGAAACCTTCAGTATAAACAGTATGGGAGTTAATTCCCTAAGTTTAAATGCAGTGACACCGGTAAATGCAGGAAGCGTAACCAGTAACACAGTTGGAATGCAAAACACAGGAATACCACTCGCAGGAATAGTATTAGCTATCCTAATGATACTCGGCGGATTTATTGGCACCCGGAAAAAAGAATAGAGGGGTTTAATATCCCTTTTCCTTATTTTTTTAAGGAATGCATTTTTTTAGAATAATAATTATAGTTCATTCCCCAATTTTTACTATTTATGTTTCCCAGTGCTTAATTCAATGAATTAAGGAAGTATTTGATTGTCCAATTTATTTTTCTAAGGTTACTCTCAATAATATAAAGGGGGAATTAAGTCCCCGTTACTACCAGACTTCCTGACCCTGATTAAAGTGAGCGGTGAATGTCTTACCCGGATCATTGGTTTCTTCTACATTGGGTATCTTCACTTCACCAAGAATACCAAATCCTGAGGGTACATAAAAAACAAAATCCAGGATATCTACCCCTTTTGAAAGTGCTTCAAAATATTTATGAACTGCCTGTGGATCTGAAATCTTTTCATCAACACTTCCAGTATATTGGCCCTTGTTTAGTGTTTTATCAGCATAGCTGAATACCATCCCATAAACCGAGGAAATACTCACCTGATCTATTGATAGGGTACCATAAAGCATGCCAGAGAATATTGCCCATCTAGCTAGCTCCCAGCTGGGCCACATACCATTTCCCCATTTCATCCCCGGAACAAATGGATCAGGGGTTACATTTTCATACTTGGACATCTCATAGGCTTGATTAGCAATTCCAACCAGGTTGAACTCCCTGGTGAAATCATGGCCCTCGGGATTCCATTTTTCATCAGAATGTTTCCCAACATTCACCATATTATAAAAGTTCCCCTTTAGCGTCCCGTATTCTTCAGTTAATTGAATATCCAGTGACTGTGACATTATTAGAAAATTATGAGTGTCAAACCCTTTCCTCCCCCGTTCATCGTAATCAATAACACCATCACCATTCTCATCAAACCCATCCATGAACTCTTTGACGATGGATGTACCATTTAAGGTATCATGGGCTTCGGCATAACTTAGAATAGTTTTTTGCATGTCCCAGATCATGCAGCTGGGATTGTAATACATGTTATCGGTCATTAATTCAATGAACTTATTCTCCTCCACCCTGCCCAGGTGACCGGCCAGAGATGTTAAGGGAGTGTCAGTTACTGAGTCCCAGCCTGTGACGTAGTATGGTTGTTGTCCTATGCCCCGATTTTCAGCATAGGAATACAGATTATATCTAAAAAGGGGTGAATCAAGTCCTTCAACTGTGATTATGTTTTTGTATTCAATCTGGGCCACAGGGACCTGATGAACAAACTCGGTGTTCCAACTGTTTTCTTCTTTAAGTTTCATTCCTTTGGACATGGGAATGGTTTTAAAACAGTATCGTGCACATAAAAGATCCAGGGCAACACAATCTAGCGATGACCAGAGGTATCCTTCTGGGATCCTAACCGCGATGCCCTCGGGGTTATGGTTAAGATTGATCATGTCGATGGAATCAGATACATGAACCATGTATACACCCTGTTCCTGCACTGCTTTGATAACATCGGCCTGGGTTCCTGGCATTCCTGCAGTCCGAGTTACAATGTATTCCCCATTTTCGTCCTTCAGGGGCAGGTCGGTGTCATCATCTATCTCCACAACCCATGGACAGTGGGGTAGCTTACCTTTAAAACTGGGAGTTGATGATGGGGGCATTGCGTATTTCCATTTATTTTCATCATCCGAGTTAATGGCGCATTGTGTTGGGTAAAGGCCTATACCTATATTTTTAATGGCGTTAGTGAGTAGATCCTGGGCATGGATCTTCATTTTAGGAACGTTTACCAGGACGCAGCCAGGATAATCATTCCGGTCAACATTATCATCAGGATCCCCACCAACAATTACCTTATGCAGGGTGATCTCAGAATAGTTATCACCTTCAGGGACAGTTATGGTTCTTCCACGGGATGGATCTGCGATCTGGTTCAAATCATAGACCATTAACCGGTTCCCTGCCATGCCTGGTGAAAAGTATCTACCGGCCACACTGTCCTCATATCCATTCATAGGATCATCGGTATGGGATGGAGGGTG
>SWCA01008998.1_pt2 | contig 17092 bp, 8 predicted proteins | sample 4692961 | NCBI WGS metagenome assembly SWCA01 (sample SAMN10267275, study PRJNA491770) | bioreactor metagenome | isolation source: DHS bioreactor inoculated with | place: Japan: off Shimokita Peninsula
TGCATTAATATATTTAGGATCTATTTTTAAAGCTGTGTTATATGCTTCTAAAGCCTCAGAATATCTTTTTAGTTTTTCTAAAACTACTCCCTTTCCATACCAAGCTTTAATATATTTAGAGTCTGATTCTAAAATAATATCATAACATTCCAATGTTTCATCATATTTTTTTTTTTGAAAAAGTTTGTTAGCTTTCTTTATTAAAGAGTTATTTTTTGATTCACGGAATAAACCCATATAAATATCTCCTAAAACTTTAACATCTTCTTATGGTGGTGTTGGGGGGATGAAATTCTGGGAAATAATGTATGAAGTCCAATAATACATGCCTCCAGTTCCTAATGTAATTTTTGCAGTGCCAATTACAAATTCCCCTGCTTTATAATCTTCAATTCCACTTTTAATCAGTTCTTTAGATACATTATATAAATTAAGTAAAAATTCACTTTCATCTCCATCTGGTATTTGAGGAACAGATCCACTATTCTTAAGTTTTTCATCTAAATAATATTCACTTTCACGTAGTTGTTGTTCTTTATCATCAATTTTAGCTATATTATATAGTTCTTCGTAGTCAATTTCTGGTATTGACATTAATAAAGATGCTCCTTGCAGATAGGATTGTTTTAATCTCTCAGGTGTTAATGGATCTCCCTCACCAAGTACCATTGATTGAGCAGTATATATTGCAAAAATCATTCCCAAAACCGGTATGGAGCGAAGATTCACAGGCACCATTACATCAGGATATTCATATATTAAATAAGCATCAACTATGGCAAAAAGAACTAGCCATCCTACTGGATTCGAAAGTAAACCAATAGCAGCTTCAACAGTAGCAGCTGATGCCAAACCCGTTTCAGCAATAGTAAGAGGGAACCCTAATTCCGAAAGGGCACTAAATACAACAGACGATCCAATAACAACACCACCAAGCATTAAATTATTACTAGTATCATTTTCTCCTAAAATGGGAACATTATTTACTAATACTCCAGGACCTCCATTTCCAAAAGCCGAATAACCACTAACAATTGGGTTAGCTCCATCTACTTTAATACCAGTACCAAAATTGGAGATGGCAGTGTTACCCGTGACGATGGCACTATCACCACAAACATCAATCCCGTCACCAAAATTAAGATTGGCAATGTTTCCGGACACGGTAGCGTAATTACCTGAAACACTTATACCCGTTCCATGGCTGATTGTTGCAGCATTATCAAGAACAAAGGTCCCGTATCCTGTTACAATGAGTCCTTGACCCATGTTGTAGTTAATGATGTTGCCGCTAACCAATGCACCATCCCCAGATACTATAATTCCATCCCCACCATTTCTAGTGGCAGTGTTGTCAGATATAGTTCCACCTGAAACAATAGTGTTAGAACATTGTACAAATATACCTGTACCAAAATTACTTATGGCAGAGTTACCTGACACATTGGGACTTCTACCAGAGACCTGTATTCCATCCCCATAATTACCCGTTACAGTGTTGCTCGTAACTGTTATGTCATCCCCTATTACCAGTATACCATTTCCACCGTTGTTTTGTATGGTGAATCCAGTGATATTAACGTTATTTCCAGTTATAGATAGTCCATCACCGGCGTTGTTATTTATGGTGTTGTCTGGTGTGATGATAGCATTGTTACCATTTATGGTGATGCCTGAACCATTGTTTCCAGTTATAGTATTGCCAGATATAGTTGTGTCATCACCTTGGACAGATAATCCTGCACCCAAATTATCGGTTATTACATTGTTGTTGACAGTGGCACTATTGCCAGATACTACAACACCTGAACCAAGATTACTTTGCACCGTATTCCCGGTGATTGTTCCATTGTTGCCTGTGAGTGATATTCCAGAACCTGAGTTTCCTGTGATTGTGTTTCCTGAAACATTTGAACTGTCACTAGATATTACAATACCTGAACCTCCATTGTTATTCACGGTGTTGGAAGTAACCGAAACATTATTACTATTGACTAATATTCCTGTACCACCATTAACATTAACCGTGTTTCCTGAAACCGCAGCATCATTACCATTAACTGAAATGCCAACACCACCATTACCAACTATGGTATTCCCAGATAAATTAGAGTTCGAACCAGCAATGTTGATTCCATCCCCACCATTGTTGTAGATGGTGAATCCTGAAAGATTGATGTTATCTCCCCGTACATAAAGTCCTGTTCCCTCATTATCATGTATACTGTTGTCGGGTGTGATGATGGCATTGTTTCCTGCTACTGAAATCCCCGTGCCTGTATTTTCGGTCGCTGTATTTCCAGAAACAATTGCATTATCACTTATAACGTCTATTCCAGTACCTCCATTACCATTTGCAGTGTTTCCTAAAATGATGGCTCTGTTCCCGGATACTTCGATTCCGCTGCCACCATTGGCAAAGATGTTATTCATTGAAACGTATAGATTTTGTCCAGATGCACAAATCCCATCCTGAACATTGTTGTAGATAGTGAATCCTGAAAGGTTGATGTTATCTCCCTGCACATAAAGCCCATTTCCACTGTTATCATGTATACTGTTATCTGGTGTGATGATGGCGTTGTTTCCAACCACATTAATTCCATCCCCACCATTCCCCACAGCTGTGTTTCCAGATACTGTTATTCCAGAATTTACAGCACTGCCAGTAATTGATATCCCAGTACCACCATTGTTAGTTACTATATTATCAAAAACTAGTGCATTGTTGCCAATAATGGTTATTCCATTGTTGCCATTATTGGTTACAGTATTTCCGTTGACAGTGGTGCTATCACCCATTACATATATACCATAATTTAGGTTATTAGTCACCGTGTTCCCTGAAATTGTGTTTTGGGAAGAATTTTCCAAGTAAATTCCATCATAAAAGTCATTAACTGTGTTTTGAGCGATTAGGTTGTTTGAAGAGTTCTCCAGGCGAATTCCACAATAATAATAATTTTCCCAAACATCATCATCAAATGCGTTGCTTATGCTCATTGCGATATTGTTGCTGTCAAAAAAGTTGTTTTCAGAATTATCTAAATAAACCCCATAATGACACAGATTGATAAATAAACCTGGAACATTAGCCATACCAGTGTTTTCAGTGTTTATATCAATTGAATTATCATTTATACTATTGTTTGTAGAGTCATCTAAAAAAATCCCATAATTATGGAGATTGAAGAATACTCTCTCTAAATAATAAGGATCATAATAAATGTACTTTGAATTCAATGTGTGGATTATAATAGAATTATTTTCAAGGTTGTTGTTTGCGGAGTTGTCTAAGAAAATCCCATAATAATAGTTATCAAAAAACGTACTAACATACATATAATTTTGAATATTATTCCTAATTACGAAGTTTATGTTATTACTAAGAATTCTGTTTTCTGAGGATTCCGTTAATAAGATTCCATAGACCGATTCACTCCAAACACCGCTGAGATGATATAGGATGTTGGTAATGTTATTTTCAAATATTGTGTTTAGAGAAGAATTAAAGATATATAGTCCACGTTGGTTGGTGTTGATGTTGTTATTCGTTACTGTGTTGTTAATTGAGCACACCAAATATATTCCATTGGTATTACCTTCAATAATATTTTCAAGTATTATGTTTTCGGAAGATCCCTCTATTAACATCCCATTAGTATTATGATCTACTTGATTTTCGTTAATTGTGTTATGTGTTGAGTTTACCAAGTATATTCCATTATTATTGCCTTCAACTGTATTCCAAGACATTATGTTTTCGGAAGATGCATTTAAGGCAATTCCACTAACACAACCATTTATTTGATTTTCATCAACTGTGTTGTTGATAGAGCTTTCCAGATATATTCCAGTGGCATAGCTACCAACTATATTTCTTAATATCCTGTTTTCCGCTGAATTATCTAAAAATATAGCACTAAAATTAGAGGGCATTTCTACATTTGCATTTGAATAGTAATGTATATCGTTTTCGAGAATTGTATTGTTAATAGAAGTTTTCAGGTATATTCCGACTGCTGTCAAGTAATTTTCGTAGTAATTGGAATCAATTGTATTATTTGAAATTATGTTTTCTGATGAATTTTCTAGGGTTATAGCATAAAAGTTATGATTTAACTCATTTTCAAATATCGTGTTGTTTTGGGAGGTTTTTAAATAAATTCCATTGGAACTATATTCAACTGTATTGTTTGAAATTATGTTTTCGGAAGACAAATCCACTAATATTCCATTATCATAATTGTCAGTCAAGTTGTTTTCGAATATTATGTTGTTTTCAGAGGTTTTTAGATATATTCCATTGAAATTACTGACTAGTGCGTTAAGAGATACAGTGTTTCCGGATGAATTTTCTACACGGATCCCATTAGAGTTGTATGTTGCGTGGTTGCCGATTATCCGGTTGTTAACGGAGTTATATATGAATATTCCATTAGTGCAGTCATAAACTACGTTTCCAGATAGTGTGTTTTCTGATGAGTTTTCGAGGCATATCCCACTGTTTTCATTGTATTCTATAGTGCAGTTTTCAATCCAGGAATTTGTAGTATTCAAAAGAAGGATTCCATTGTCATTACCCATCATGTTATTAATATTTTTAATAGTTATGTTATTGCATGAGATCAATGCCAGATATCCCATGGGAATTCCATCAAAAGTAAGTCCTTCTCCTCTAACAATATAATAAATGGGGTTTCCGTTTATAGTGTTGCTCGTATCAATGTCTTGGGAATGCTCTGTTATATTCCCAGAAATAGCGAAATTGCAATAATTATCTGCTAGTACATTATTTCGTAGTGTATTTTCTGCAGAATTAATGATAAAAATTCCGTACTCATTGTAATATATATTATTATTTGAAAGGATGTTGTTAGGCGATGAATCGAGATAAATCCCATTACCATTATTTGTAAGGTTGTTTGCTGAAAATGTGTTATTTGCTGAATTCCAGAGATATATCCCACATTCAGAATTGTCTGTGAAATTACAATTTTCAAATGTTGAATTTGTAGTATTGGCGAGCAGTAACCCTATATCATTATTTGTAATAGTAATATTTTTCACTTTGATATTACTGCAGTTAATCAATGCTAAATATCCTAGGGGTGTTTCATCTAAAACCATCCCATTTTGCCCTATTAAGTAGTAGATAGGATTCCCATTTGCGGTGTTACTCATATCAACATCATGCATATATTCTTCGATGTTACTTCCAAATACTCCGAAGTTGTATGTGTTATCTATAAGAGTATTGTTTCGAAGAATGTTTCCAGTTGAGTTTTCCAAGTATATTCCATATTTATTATATGTTAGTGTGTTTCCTGAAATAGTATTATTGGAGGATGAAGTTAAAAACAGGCCAGAAATCATTCCATATCCTCCATCAACATTATTTTCAGAAATGAGGTTATGAGAAGATGATACAAGGTATATGATACTACCACTATCAGTGCTAGTCCTAACATTTGAAAAAGGGCTCATTGAAAGTGCTGCGCAAACGGGGTGGCCGGTGTTGGAGAAATTATTTTGTATGATAATGTTGTTTGATGATGAATTGAGATAAATTCCATTATTCTGTATGGATATGTTATTTCCAGTTATGTTACAGTTGTTAGCAAATTCTAAAAATATCCCATTAGTTCCAACTATATTGAATCCCATTATTGTGGAACCAGTTCCTGTGCTTGTAATGGTGAAAACATAACTTTGATCGCGATAACTATATGGATCATTAGGATCTGTGGTCTGAACAGTTACATTCATACCAGGAGCAGATTTTACGGTGAGTTTCTTATAAATAACCACAGTTTCCACGTATACACCAGAGTATACCTCAATAATATCTCCATTAAGGGTTGATGGGTCATCTATAGCATCTTGAATCTTGGTGTACGTGTTTCCTGTGTTTGTGTTGATAACAGAGATATTTAAAGTGTAATTTTCGGTTTGAACTGGTGCTTGATTCCCTGCTTGGTCTACAGCCATGAATTTGAGTGTTGTACTTATAGATATGTGAATAGGATCCGTGTATCTGTTACTTGAAGTTGTAGGATCACTACCATCTAAAGTGTAGCATATATTGGGATTTGAATCAAGATTATCCGTAGCATTTAAAGTTACATATTGTGAGGTGTTGTAACTTCCACTGGGAAGATTTGCAGACACATTTGGAGCTGTTGCATCAATAACAACAGAAACATAGTTAGTTTGATTATCCAAAGAAACAGTAAGATTTGCGGTGCCCGAAATGGTCGAGTTACGGCTAAATGTTGAATTAGCACGACCATTCCTGGTGTAAGAAATGCCAGTTATAGCACCCATATCCGTCGTGAAATTCACCGGAATTCCATCTGGAATACTGCCTGAGGAGGATGTATCATCACCCCTATTGTTATGAGTTAAATCAGCAGTAATAACAGAATTTTCATTTGTAACGGAAGTATCAGCAGTTGTATTTAAAATAAGCCATGGATCATAATCAACCATACCTCCGGGCATGTAAATGTCACTATGGCTAGCTGATGAAGTTTGGGGAGTGTTGGAACCCCACCAGTTGTTTACTGCAGTTACAGTGCCACTTCCAACTTTATAAAGTCCATATCTACCATTTCCAGCAATTCTGTTAAAACTGATAATAGCTGAAGAGTTGTAAAGGTAAATTCCATCATAAGTATTGTTGTTTATTATATTACTAGTTATTATGTTGTTTTGGGAGATGTAGCTGTATGTTCCGTATTGATTTAAGGTTAAGATGTTGTTCTGGATGTGATTATCATTAGAATTGTTATTTAAGTAAATCCCATACCTATTACTCGAAACATTGTTGTATTGGATGTTGTTGTTATCAGAATTGGTGTTCAGGTAGATTCCCGTACTATTGCTGTTATTAATAGTGTTCTGAGTTATGGTGCTTTGTGTGCTATTGGAAAGATAAATACCATAATAGATAGTATTAAGAATACTATTCCCAGTTATATTATTATTTAGAGAGTTATATGTGTTAATTCCGTATTGGTTGTTGTTTAATGTGTTATTTTGAATATTGTTGTTATTGGAATTGGTGTTCAGGTAGATTCCAATTCTGGTGTTGTTAAAGAGTGTATTTTGGTTTACTATATTGTTTTGACTATTGTACAGATAGAGCCCATAGTTGTTGCTAGTGATGTTATTTTGGGATATAGCTGTGTTATTCACGTTGTTAAGATAAAAAGCATAGGAACTACAGTTATTTACTTCATTTCCAGATAACAAATTATTCAAAGAATTCCTAACAATAATTCCATTTAAATTTGATGTTAAAATGTTTTCCAGGATAGAATTATCATTGGAATTAGTATTGAGATAAATTCCAGTACTATTACAACCATTTATCGTATTTAGAGTTATAGTGTTCTGTACACTATTAGAAAGATAAACACCATAAGATAAAGCGTTAGATATAAAATTCCCTGCAATAATGTTATTTAAGCAATTGTAAGTATTGATTCCATATTGATTGCCCTTTAGTGTGTTATTTTGGATGTTGTTATTATTGGAATCTGTATTGACGTATATTCCAATTCTGGTGTTGTTAGCCACAGTGTTTTCAGTTAGGTTATTGTTTTGAGCATTATAGAGATATATTCCATAATTGTTGTTAGTTACGTTGTTTTGATCAACGATGGTGTTATTAGAGTTTTTAAGATAAACCGCATGAGAAGTACTGTTATTTACAGTGTTACCCATTATTTGGTTGCTTATTGAGTTAAATATGCGAATTCCGTATGGGTTGGATGTTAAAAAGTTGTTCTGAAGGTAGTTGTTATTAGAGCCTGTGTTGAGGTAGATTCCAGTACTGTTACTGCAATCTATGATGTTCAAGTTTACGGTACTTTGCGTACAATTGGAAAGATAAATACCATAATAGGTAGTGTTAAGAATATTATTCCCAATTATGGTGTTGTTTTGGGAATTGTATGTGTTAATTCCGTATTGGCTGCTAGTAAGGTTGTTATTTTGAATATTATTATTGTTAGAGTTGGTGTTGACATATAGTCCGATCTTACTGGTGTTGGTTACCGTGTTTCCTGTTAGATTGTTGTCCTGTGCATTGTAAAGATATACCCCGTAATTGTTGTTGTTAAAGTTGTTCTGACTTATGAGAGTATTATTAACGTTGCTTAGATAAACCGCATACGAAGTACTGTTATTTACTGTGTTACTCATTACCTGGTTGTTTATTGAGTTAATGACATATATCCCATAGGGAGTAGACGTTAAAAAGTTGCTTTGAACGTAATTATTACTGGAATTCGTGTAAATATAGATTCCTATATAACTATTGTTGCTTACAATGTTGTCACTAATGAAGTTATTGGCACTTTTATAAAGCCTAATTCCATCGTAATTTCCGGTAAAATCATTTCCTGCAATTATACAGTTATTTGCAGAGTTCAAGTATATGCCGGCGGAACTTGTAGCGCCAGCTATTATAAAATTCTGTATGGTTGAACCACTACCCAGTGAATTAATAGTAATAACGGGTTTGGAGGAGTTTAAAGCTTTAATAGTAACTAAATCAGAAGCAGAATGTAAATTTATTTTTTTATTAATAACTAAATTTTCAGTATAAGTATATGCAGTTCCATTGTTATCGTTTACAATGATTGTGTCGTTTTCCGATGCATTATCAACAACCGATTGAATGCTACTTCCCACACTCACATTCCAATCCGCAGCTGCAACAGCCCCCGTGAAAATTGCTAACACTGCCAAAAATATTATAAAAATCGAAATTCTCCTTACTCCATCCATAAATGTTCCCCCATTATAAAATTACTATTTAATAATAACCTCACCACAGATATTGGACTAAAACTTATATTTAATACTTTCTATTCATATCCTACGCATAGAAAATATCAATATAGGCAGTATAAAAACAAAAGTCAAGATTTAATATACCTAAAAGTAGTTTAAAATCATTATTTAGTCAAATAATTTGATATTTAATTTTTAATAAACTAAATTTACTTTTTAAATAATTTTAACCAGTAATCAAGAAAAAATAGAATAAAAGTAAGTGTTATCTTAATAAATCAGTAATTTAATAAAATCAACAATGGAGTAAATCAATTGAAATTCATCAAATTTTCAATCAAATTTAATTATCCTTCTTATGCCACTCCCAGGCCGTGCTGATGATTTTAGTCAAGTCATCATATTGGGGTTGCCATTTAAGAATGTCTCGGGCTTTCTGGGAACTTCCCACCAGGACTGGAGGATCACCTGGCCGTCTATCGGTTTCAGTGGCTTTTATCTCTTTCCCGGTGACTTTTCTGACTTCTTCTATTACTTCCAGGACTGAGAATCCATTACCGTTTCCCAGGTTGAAAACTTCACTCTCACCCCCGGCTTCTAAGTATTTAAGAGCTTTTATATGGGCATCAGCCAGATCAGTGACGTGTATGTAATCCCGGATGCAGGTACCGTCAGGGGTGGGGTAATCTGTTCCGAAGATCTTTATATCTTCTCTTTTACCCCTGGCAGCATCCAGTATGAGCGGTATGAGATGGGTTTCCGGGTCATGCCTTTCACCCACTTCACATTCTGGATCCGCACCGGCAGCGTTGAAGTAACGGAGAGAAACATATTTGAGCCCATAGGCAGAGGTGTAGTCCTTTAGGACCTTTTCCACCATGAGTTTACCCTGGCCGTAGGGGTTTATGGGGTTCTGGGGATGGTCCTCGGTTAATGGTATTTTCTGGGGGTTTCCGTAGGTGGCACAGGTTGATGAGAAAACCAATTTCTTCACCTGGAATTCATTCATCACTTGGAGGAGGTTCAGGGTGTTTCGGAGGTTGTTGAGGTAGTATTTCTGGGGGTCTTCCACTGATTCCCCTACATAGGTGAATGCTGCAAAGTGCATCACTGCTTCTATCTCATACTTCCGGAACACACTCCGGATTGCTTCCAGATCACCGAGATCCACTTCTTCAAAGACTCCCCATTTCAAGAAGTCCTCATGCCCGTAGCTCATGTTATCCAGTACCACGGTTTCGTATCCTGCCAGGTTAAGCTCCTTATTGGCATGGGAGCCTATGTATCCTGCCCCTCCAGTTACCAGTATCATGGGTAAAGGTTAGATTATTATTGCATTTAATTGCATCGAGTATGGATCTCCACCCGAAATAGGGATACACGTGGGCAAATTACCAATGGAAGAATTACTAATGGAAATAAAGGGAAGTAAATTTATATGCTATAAAATCATCTTATTAATTAAAAAGAAACTGATTGATTCTGAAAAACTATTATTAAGAGGATAAAATGCGCCGAGTATACTTTTTAATCATGCTATGCATAATAGTGGTGGCTGCATCTGGCTGCACCCATAATGACTCAGATCCATTGAACTACACACCTTCATCTTCCAATAACAGTAGTTCCAGTTCCACTGCCGTTCCAAGTACTACCACCAATACCAGTTCATCCAGCTCCAGCAGTCCCCATGCTGAGGTGAGTGGTAAGTGTTACAAGGTGGTGGATGGGGATACCATAGATGTGGAGGGAGTGGGTAGAGTGCGCTTTGTAGGGGTTAACACTCCTGAAAGGGGTGATTCTGGTTATCAGGAAGCCAAAGACTATGTTAAAAGTATGTGTCTGGGTAAAACCGTGGGGCTGGATATTGATGATGCTAAGAACAAGGACAAGTATGACCGTACTCTGGCCGTGGTCTACGTGGATGGTGTGAACCTCAACCAGGAGCTCTTAAAGAAAGGTTATGCTAAGGTGATGTACATTCCCCCATCGGAGTTCCATCCTTATGGTTGGACATAGATTCACCTTTTTTTTGGAAAAATCTTTTAATTTCATCCATTCTTGAGTAACAACTTATGTTACCTGCAAGTTCATTTAACTCAAGTACTCATTTATAAGACTATATTAATCTTTTATACAAATATATTAATGAGATGATCTTTTGAAATACATGTTTTTAGATGAATCCGGAGATCCAGGAATACGAGGTTCTGATTATCTAATTATAGCAGCCCTATTGGTTGATGATGCCAAACGTCTTAAAAAGATCATCAAGAATATGAGAAGAAACAAATTTAGAAAAGAGTTAAAGAATGCAAGCGAAATCAAGGCCAATAGTTCTTCAGATGCTGTGATAAAACACATGATCAATGAACTAAACAATTTAAATAATGCTCAGATTCATTGTGTTGTTTTTGAAAAACGAAGGAATAAAGAATTATTTCTTAAAAAAGATATGAATCAATTATACAATCATATTGCAGGAGCTCTTGCTAAACAAATAGAAATTCAAGATAGCATTATAATTAGAATTGATAAATCAAAAGGAAAACAAATGCTTAGACATGAATTTGATGAATATTTTTTATATAACCTAAAAGACGGCTCCCAAATGAGAAATATTGAAATTTATCATAGTTACTCCAATTCGTGGGAAGGTTTACAATTTGTAGACATAATTGCATGGTCCTATTTCCAGAAATACGAACGTCACGACAATTCTTACGTCAATCTTATAGATACAGATTGTAATTTATTTGAATTATAAAAATAAGAGTCCAGTACCTGGAAGTACTTGTTAAAAGTTAAATAATAGTTCTCAATTGAAGCTAAATTATTCCCTTTTAAATCGTGCACCTCAAGGTACACTGACTTCCAGGTTTTATCTGTATATAATAATCATCTTTAATCCATTATAAGTTTTTGGTCTAAAAAACAAAATGACACACAGTAACTAAAATACTTCCAAAAGTTTTGGAAAAATTAAGGAGTGAACCTATAGTACTCCCCATCAGTAAGCTTAATTTTCTTTATAATTCCCTTATTTTCCAGGGAGGTTACCAGATTATACATGCTGATGCTGCTTAACTCCAATTCCCCGTAGAGGAAAGTGCCCTCCAGCAATGTTCTGGAAATGTTCCCAGATTCATCCACCACTTTTTGAATTAACTCCACAGCTTTCAGTTCCTTTTCTGAAAACTGTTCCTCCAGTTCAACTTCAACCCCTTCTTCAGCTGCATCGGTTAGCTCATCATCAACATCAGTCTTGCTGTTGTTACTGTGGTTGTCGTTGCTGAGGTTAACTTCTCCTTCCTTAGGGAGAACCTTTTCAATTTCTACAATACCCTCAGGAGTTTCTACACCACTTTCTGGCTGATCATTATCATCCCTATTTTCCACATCCTGAGTACCGATACCCACGTCCTCATTATCCAGAGTAAGGGCATTATCCAGGGCCCATTGGTCACTGTCCGGTAATCTTTTCTTTTCAACGGTTCCCTTGGACGTATCCTTTGAAGAGGTTACTTTGGAAGAATCCTCGGAAGAGGTTACTTTGGAAGAATCCTCGGAAGAGGTTACCTTAGAATCCTCTGGAAGAGTTACCTTGGAAGTATCCTCTGAAGGAGTATCCTTGGACTGTGCCTCCCCTTGAACAACTCCGCCCTCGTCACGGTCCCGGTTCTTTTCCAGGCGGATGATCCCATCCTGGAGGGTTATGTAATTTTCCTGTTCCAGGTGTTCTAAAATGGGGTTAAGGTCTTCTTCAGTTGTGTCCAGGTCCAGTTTCAGGATGTTGTAGGGAACTCCTCCCTGGTATTCTGCACTGAAGTATTTGATGCCGTTTAAGACCCTTTTCTGTTGGGATGTGAGGATGTTCATAATCTACTGTTTGGTTCCTTTCCATTAATAAATAAAGTTTTAAATTAAGGAGCACCATATATTGGTGATGCTCAATTACTATTACCCGCTTATTTACTCTAAAAACTTACAAAAAAACTTTCATATTTATTTTGGAGGATCAAATGCTGGATTCACTTTATGAAAAGGCCTTAAAAAAGAGAGATGGCATCCAACAAAAAGTAGATGAAATTGGATACTCCCAGGTGGATGCCTCCCGGCAATGGGTTGATCACCCCCTAAAAGAAAACTCCCATGAGGTGAGTATTGCTGCCGGTGATGGTAGTATAAATAAACGTAAATTTTTACCATTCATCTTCTACGCCATTGATGCAGAAGGCATAATACATAGCCCCCGTGGCCTTGAACGGATTGAAAGCTCGGATATTGATATCATATCCCATCATAAATATGTTGATGACCGTTTACGGAGTTACATGGGTATATTCGAGATTAAAAATGCCCTGAGGATGTTCGCTGAATATGATGTTGATTTATTCCTCTTTGATGGTTCCATCCTGGGAAACCTCATCAGACCATTTCCCATTGAAAGAGAACTCAAAGAACATGTGAAAGAGAGGATAAGGGAAAAATACTTACCCCTCCTAGAGGAGGAGTTAAATAGTTCTGATGTGGGAATAACCTCCTCCAAATTTGAGGATTTGATTGCAGCTGAATTTAACAACCACACTGAACCAGTGATCTATCTGGAGAACCTGGAGAACCTGCTGGTCATCTGTGAACTAATGGAACAAAACCAGAAAATAGTGGCAATCTCCAAAACATCCACCAGTACGGAATATTTTGATTCGAAAATACCGGACATGGCCATATTTGATATGTACAGTAAGAAGCAAGGATATTCCAAACCTCGTTATTCCAATGTTTCCGAGGTTAAGAGGGATTTCCCAGTTAGAAATGGTTTTTTGAAGGGTTTAACCTTCACCATTTTCTACGCCAGACTGGAGGATCATAAAAACATCCTGAAGTTTGAATTACCATACCACGCTACTGAAGAGGATATAAAAAAGTTGCTGAAAAGTATAAAGAAGATCAGTGCCGAGGGATATCCTTTACTACTGAAAAAAGCCCATAATGATGTGGTTATCCGTAAAAATGATTTAAAAAACCTTTCAAAGATAATTGGGTTCCTGGAGAAGAGTGGGAGGGAAATGTTAAATGAATGAAGTTATTGGAAGATGCATAGGTGAAACCTCACTGGTAACTGTGAGTTTTGTGTCCAAGGAAATGCCCAGGGTAGGTGAATACGTCTCCCTTAAATATGATGGTAAAAACGTGCTGGGGATGATTGAATCACTGGTAAGGGGTAGTGTTTCCATTAATGATCAAATCTATGACCCCCTGACCATCGAAAAAATCAAGGCAATTGAAGGTGACGACCATTACGTGAAGGGAACTGTTAAGATACTGGGAGATATTGATGATGACCTGCGCATTCCCCGTACACCAGCACCACCAGGAACCAAGATAGAGGTTGCGGATTCACAGATCCTGAAGAGGATATTCAAGGTGGACCGGTATGGTTTGAAACTGGGAAACCTGATAACCCAGGAGGAAGTGGGTATAGAAGTGGATATCAACAAAATGGTATCCAGACACCTGGCAGTTCTGGCCATGACCGGTGCCGGGAAGTCAAATACTGTTTCAGTCATTGTGGATGGACTCCTGAAGGTTAAAGGGAGTGTTCTAATATTCGATATGCATTCTGAGTATGTGAACACTGATTTTGGGAAGAATAAGGTTAATGTAATGCATCCCCAGATCAACCCCTTATACCTCTCCTTTGGGGAAATTAAAAAGTTGGCCAACATACCCCCCAATGCCTATGTCCAGGAAAGATACTTTTTAAAAGCCTATAAATCCGCACGGAACAGTCTAATGCAGGGTTCAACTACTGGTAAAGATTTCATTGCCCTGATCATTAGTAAACTGGAAGGATGGTTAGCAGAATCTGAAGATCCCGAGGCTAAATCCACCAATTCCGGGGATAAAAAATCGATTGCCGATGTCTTGAACAAACTGGACCATATGCGGGATAAGTACGGGAACATACTCAGCCTGGAAGCAAAGGATATCACTGGCAGTTTGAAGGTGGGGAAAGCCAACATTCTGGATCTGGGTTCAGTGGATGAATTTGCCTCGGATGTGGTGGTAAGCCATATCCTCCGGAACGTTTTAAAGAGCCGTAAAGAGTTTTTAAGAAGTGGAGAAGGTTTGGAGTTTCCCATATTCTTGATCCTGGAAGAAGCCCATATCCTGGCTCCCCAGAATCGGAAAACAGAATCCAAACTGTGGATAAGTAGAATTGCCCGTGAGGGGCGTAAGTTTTCAGTGGGACTGTGCCTGGTGAGCCAGAGCCCCAAATCCCTGGACTCGGATGCCCTTTCCCAGGCCAATAACATGATAATCCTGCGCCTGGTGGAGCCCACTGACCAGAGCCATGTGCAACGGGCCAGTGAAAGTCTGAGTGATGACCTGATAGCCCAACTTCCATCCCTGAATATTGGGGAGGCCATAGTGCTGGGTTTAATGACCCGCATCCCCACCCTGGTTAAGATAGATGAATTCCAGGGGAAAATCACCGGCGGAGACCTTAACATTGTTGAAGAATGGTCAAAATCCCATAAAAAAGAGGAAAAACTCCTGGAAGAACAGAAAATGGAATATGAGGATCTGGGAGGAGATTACTGATGCAGTTTGCCCATCTAGCTGATACCCATATGGGTTACCGCCAGTATGGACTTTCAGAACGGGAAAACGACTTTTTTGAGGTTTTTGATCAGGCTATTGAGGAAATAGTTGGTGAAAGACCGGATTTTGCCATTCACTCTGGTGATCTATTCGAGTATTCACGACCCCCAACCAGGGCCCTGTTAACTGCACAAAAGGGTATTTTAAGGTTGAAAGAAGAAAAAATTCCCATCTACGCCATTGCCGGTAACCATGATGTGGTGATGCGTAAAAATGCACTTCCACCACAAATTTTATTTAAAGACTTTGGTTTGAAGCTCATAAGTCCCCGTAACCCATATTATCTGGAAGGGGATGTTTTTATTGGGGGTGCACCCTACACGTCCAAGTACCATTCCAAACAATTAGTTGAACGCCTGGAAGGTATTGAAAAGTCATCCGTAGACTTTGATAAACGGATTCTGGTGCTTCACCAAGGAATTGACCGTTACATTCCCTATGAATATGAGCTTAAAATTGGTGACGTGCCCCAGAGTTTCAACTACTGTGCCTTTGGCCACATCCACGAACGGGTGGTGGATGACTTTGGAGAGGGAAAACTGGCTTATCCTGGTTCCACAGAGATATGGCGATCCAACGAGGTTGAAGGTTACCGGAAGAATGGTAAAGGATTTTATCTGGTGGATATCAGTGGAGATGTACCGGAAATCGAAAATATTGACCTTAAACTTCCCCGGGAATTTGTAAAAGAGACCATCAAGTATAGTCACCTCCAGGATGAACTATCACGGATTAATCAATATATCAGCAACCTCCCGAGGAAGCCCATACTAATGGTGACCGTGGAAGGGGGAAATTTCAGCCGTTCTGAGGTTTATGAAACATTAAATCAGGCTTTATCAGATTCATGCCTGGCACTACGTTCTAATTACCGGCCCACCACAGTTGAAGATGAAAAGAATCCTTTTGAAGATGGGAAAGAAGCCCTGGATATTAAGAAGATGATTGAACACAACCTGAAGGACTTTAACAACCAGCAGGTTAACGAACTGGCCACCGGACTCTTGAGAGAGTTATCTGATGGTGATCTAAAAACTGCAGAAGATATGGTCCGGAATTTCTACGAGGAGTTATATGATCATTGAAAGTCTCCATATGAAGAACTTCAAATCTCACCAGGATACCAATATCGAATTTGATACTGGTATTTCCATAATAATAGGTGGAAATGGGGCTGGTAAGTCCAGTATACTGGAAGCAGTGAGCTTTGCACTTTTTAAACAGTACACCAGTAAACGGATTGAACAGTTGATAACCATTGGTCAGAAAAGGATGTCAGTGGAGATCCAGTTCACTGCCCATGGTCGTACTTACCGGGTGCTACGGGAACGAACTAAAACATCATCAAAAGCTATTATGAAGATAAAAGAGGGTGGAAGATTCCAGTCACTGGTTTCAGGAGATAGGCAGGTGACAATGGAGGTTCAAAACCTGCTGGATATGGATGGTGATCTGTTCCTAAATGCAGTCTATGTCCGCCAGGGAGAGATAGCTGATCTGATTGAAAGAACTTCATCGGAAAAGAAACAGATGATCGGACGATTATTAGGTATTGATTCCCTGGAGAAGGCGTGGAAAAATTTTAAAGTTATCCTGGATGGGTACAACGAAAAAAAAA
>SWCA01004235.1_pt1 | contig 17020 bp, 11 predicted proteins | sample 4692961 | NCBI WGS metagenome assembly SWCA01 (sample SAMN10267275, study PRJNA491770) | bioreactor metagenome | isolation source: DHS bioreactor inoculated with | place: Japan: off Shimokita Peninsula
AAGAGCTTTGGAAATGATCACTAAAAAAGCATACAGAAAAGTTGCCATCAAAACGCCACGAGCAGCCAGGTCGTATTTCTTTCGAATAAAAAAGAGAAACAGCAGCAAGTTTGGCAAAACACACAAGGTAAGCAGTTTCACCAACATGTAGAAGCGCCACAAATTTTGGACGTACTCCCAGAAATCAACCTCGTGGTAGCGTGCCAAATACATGGCCAGAAACATAACCAATGGCAAAAGCAAGCCCGGCCAAAAGCCAAACTTTATTTTATTGATATTCCTTTTTGACGTGCTCATATTAAAATTTCCAGTTTTTCATTTGTTCAAAAGTCTCCTCGCAAGTCATGTCAACATTGATCGGGACCACCGAAACAAACTGGTTATCCAAGGCATGCATGTCGGTACCCTCCTTGTCGGGTTCAAAATTTTTGAAATAGCCGGCCAGCCAATAGTAGTCGCGCTGGTGCGGATCGGTCCGCTTTTCCAACTCTTCCACCCACTTGCCTGCTGTTTGACGACAAACCTGAATCCCTTCAATATTTCCCTTCGGAATGTTGACATTGAGGCACACAAACGGGGGCAAGCCTTTTTCAAACACCGACTGAAACACGCGAGCCACCCACATTTTCGCTTTCGAAAAATCGGCGTCGGGCGAATAATCGCACAGCGAAAAACCAATGGACGGCACGCCATGCAAGCAACCTTCAATAGCCGCGCCCATCGTGCCGGAATACACCACACTGATGGATGAATTGGCTCCGTGGTTGATGCCCGAGATCACAAAATCAGGCAGGCGATCAACCAAATGATTGAAGCCCAGCTTCACACAATCGACTGGCGTGCCGCTGCATTTATAAGCCACGTAGCCATCTTCTTCTTCCACTTTTGAGGCACGCAACGGCTTATCCACCGAAATGGCATTCGACATGCCCGACATGGCCATTTCAGGCGCCACTACCACCACATCGCCAAACAAGCGCATCACTTCAGCGAGTTCTTTTAATCCTTTGGCTTGAATGCCGTCATCGTTGGTAATAAAAATTAGCGGACGCTGTTTCATTTCTCAATTTTTTCTTTGCGAAACACAAAGATAAACTTCTCCGCCTGATTGGCTCTAAATTTCAATGGCATTTTTCGGGCAAAACAAACCAAGTGACGAGCAGCTTCGTTTAAGTCATTACTAAAACATAAAAAATCATCATATCATGGAAAAGGCACAAAATGCTATTGTTTGGGCAGAAATCCCTGTCTTGAATTTCGAACGAGCCAAAGCTTTCTATTCTGCAATTTTCGATTACGACATGTACGAAGAAATGATGGGCTCGTATCGGATGGGCTTTCTTCCGATGGACCCTGAATCAAGAGGTGCCGGAGCAGCCATTGTTCAGGGTGAGAACTATGTCCCCAGTGGTTTGGGGGCCAAAGTTTACCTCAACGGGGGAAACGATCTGACCACCGTCCTTAACCGGGTTGATCCGGCTGGTGGGAAAGTCATACTTCCGAAAACAAAAATTACGGATGAAATTGGCTACTACGCCACTTTTGAAGACACGGAAGGCAACCATGTTTGTCTGCACTCGCAGAAATAGGAATCAAAAATGCACTCCATCTTATCCAAACGCTTCAAATCCCGCGGCACTCAGTCTGTGGGATTTTTTTTTGAAAATCCTTTCTCACATGCCCATCTTGTTCCACTTTTGACCAACAAAGCAGCCAGAAACCCATCGATTTTCACCTCATAATCTTAAGTAATCGTTAAAAGTATTTAGACTTTTCTTAAAAAAATGCCGTCTAAAGCATTTTTTTAATTCAGAAAATTAGATTTCTCAGGAAACTTACAAAACCTAATAGACATCACATCGAAACTAAAACAAACTAATCAACACCCATACCTCGATCAATATGTCTATTTGTAAAATCAATGTCATATATTTATCTATTTTTGATATTTTAGTTAAAAATTGTTTAAAATTTAATTCTATTTCCATAACTTAGTTTCGAAAATTTTTTCAAAAGTATTTGATCTTTAAAATTCCATTTTCAAAAAACGCATTTATGGTACTCCATAAGAAAGAAGAGACGGATAAAATGCCCATAAGCGAGCTAAAGCGCTATAAGCTTCGTATGCAAATCATCCTGTATTTGTACAAGAAGTCGCCACAGTCGGCTTCTTCACTGAGCAAAAAGACGCATGTTAGCTTGCCCACAGTACGCTCGATCCTGGAAGATTTGATTTCGGAAAACACGGTTTGTATTTCCGGAGTGGGTGATTCTAAAGGCGGACGTCGTCCGGTCATGTACAGTCATTCTGAAGATGCATTTCACATAATGGTTGTTGAATTTGGACACTACCGGGCCAAGGCTTTACTGCTGAACAGCCTCAATAAAAAGGTGACCACCATTCACGAATACGAGACCAACATTGATGACCCTCTGCTGGAAGACCACATGGAGGAAGCCTTCAAACTTCTACTGAAAGAATCGGGGCTTTCAAAAGAGAAAATTCTGGCCATTGGTGTCAGTATGCCGGGACTAATCGATGCAGAAAACGGGATTAACCGCACCATAAAAAAACCAGAAGACCGGCTAATCAAAAAGCGGTTGATCGACCGGTTTCAGATTCCGGTTTACATTGAAAACGATGCCCGGATGCAGGCGCTGGGCGAGTTTGTTTTTGGCAAAGCGAAAAACACAAAGAACACCCTGGTTTTGAACTGGAGTTGGGGTTTGGGACTGGGGATCATTCTAAACGGCCAAATCTACCAGGGATCAAACGGAAGCGCTGGAGAATTCAGCCACATCCGCCTGTCGCCTGAAGGTAAGCTTTGCGAATGCGGCAAACAAGGCTGCCTGCAAACCATTGCATCATCCCGAAACCTGTTGAAAATGGCGGTAGAAGAAGTCAAGAAAGGAGCTGTTTCTCAACTTACCAGCACGTTTTCAGACAAGCCACAAGCAATTAAAGTCACCGACATCATAAACTGCGCGAAAAAAGGCGACGAACTCGCCATCTCTTTGCTGAATCAAATAAGCACCAAACTGGGCTGGGGGCTTTCGATCCTGATCCAGCTCTTTAATCCGGAACTAATTGTCTTAAAAGGGCCGCTCACAAAGGCTGATAAGTACATTCTCATCCCCATTCAACAAACCTTAAATCGGTATTGCCTCGAAAATATCCTAAACAATGTAAAAATTGAAATCTCTGAATTGGGAGAACATTCAGGGCTCAAAGGAGTTTCGGTCATGGTCTTCCAGAAAATATTCCGGGATAAATCATCCGACCAACACGCTTTCTATTAGTCATTTATTCATATTCTCTAACTATGTAAAAACAAATCTCTATGAATCACAAATTAAAATGGTTAGCAAAGTACCTGCTCACAGTAGCAGTACTTTTAATTGGACTTGGCGCTGCCAATGCTCAGCAAGTGAGTATTTCGGGCCAGGTAACCGGTGCTGAGGACGGCGCTCCCCTCCCCGGGGTAACGATCATTCAGCAAGGCACTACAAATGGAACCGTCACAGACATGGATGGAAACTATTCCATCTCCGTTCCACAAAACTCCGTTCTTGTTTTTTCATTTATTGGAATGGAAACCCAAGAAGTAACCGCTGCCCAAACAGCGACAATCAACATCACCCTAAACCCGGAAACAACCGGGCTTAACGAAGTTGTTGTCACTGCGTTGGGGATTAAACGGGAAACCAAGAAAATTGGCTATGCTTTTACCGAAGTTGATGGAGAAGAAATCGCATCCGCCAATACAGTAAACACCGTACAAGCGCTGCAGGGAAAATCAGCTGGTTTAAGTATTGGTGCCTCAGATGGCGGTCTGTTTGGAAACTCCAAAATTCAAATCCGTGGAGTTTCTGTGCTTAATTCCAACAATAACCAACCTATTTTCGTAATTGATGGTGTTATCCTTGACAATGAAGTTTCGAATGCACATGCGGACTGGTCGGGAAACGCAAACGACTTTGGAAACCAATTGAAAAACTTGAACCCCGATGACTATGAATCGGTTTCGGTACTTAAAGGAGCAGCAGCAACAGCGCTTTACGGATCACGCGGCATCAACGGTGCCATTGTTATTGAGACAAAAGACGGCGAGGGAAAACAAGGGTTGGGCGTGAAAGTCACCCAGTCTTTCGGGATTGACCACGTTTATGGACAACCTGACTTTCAATACATTTATGGTCCAGGAGCAATGCCCGGCTATGTTAACTACGGAGAGAAAGACAGTAACGACAATTACTATCGCTTTTCAAGCAATCAATTTTACACCAATGCTGACGGTGTTCCGACCAAGCAAGGTCATCCCTGGGAATGGATGGGTTTTGGCCCAAAATTCGATGGCCGGGATATCATCGATTACGATGGTTCCATGACAACATTCTCTCCGGCAAAAGATCATATGCTGGGTGCTTATGAAATTGGATTCAATAGCAATACCTCCGTTGCAATCAGCGGTAGCAATGAAAAAAGCAGTTTCTATCTATCTGATTCATATAACCATCGCACCGGTGTTTTCCCTACAAATGAATTCACCCGTAACGCACTGCAGTTTACTGGAACACATGAATTGGCTGACTGGTTGAAAGCTGAAGCTTCCATTTCGTTCACCACATCCAATCCAAAAAATCCAAGAAATGACCTTGCAGAGAATTTTATTGGCGGTACCTGGACCAATTGGTATGACACAGAGAAATGGAAAAGAAGAGAGATCTACCAAGCTCCTCACGGAGGTACACCTCAATCAGCTTATGGCGATGACAACATTTATGTTCCAGCTAACGGAACTTGGTTTAGTTACAACTTCAATCAAAGTTCACGCGAAGAGCAAATTGTGCGCCCGATTGTTAGCCTAACGGCTAACATTACCGACTGGTTTTCCATTCGTGCCGAAGGTAACATGAACTCCTACACGGTCGCGTATGAGCAAAAAGATCTGGGATCAGGCTATGCCAATGAAGGAGGATATTATGAACTGAGACACTCAAAGGACTTGAGTCAAACAGGAAAACTGGTCGCCAATATCACCCAACAGCTAACCGATGATATTTCATCGAGCCTAATGATTGGAGGTGAAATCTGGAAACAGGAAAGATCATATTCCAGTGCACGAACCGACGGCGGACTGATTGTTCCGGGGCGTTTTTTCCTTAATAATTCGAAGAAAACAATCCTTGCTGGGGGAGCAGTTGAAGCTACCAAGCAAATTAACTCGCTTTACTTCTTAGCTAACTTTGGATGGAAAGATGAATTGTTTTTGGACATCACCGGACGTAACGACTGGTCATCGGCTTTGGTTTACTCTGATGGAACCGGAAACAACTCCTATTTCTATCCTTCGGTGAGTACTTCGTGGTTATTCAGCGAAACTCTCGACGCTCCTTCCTGGCTATCATTTGGGAAACTGCGCTTATCTTGGGCACAGGTCGGTAACGATACTGCTCCTTACTTCCTAAACCCTGGATACTCAATCGGTTCTTACGAATTGGGAAACAGCTTCGTATACAACAACGCCAAAAGCACAACTTCTGTTGACCGCGATATCAAACCCGAAAAGAAAAACTCCTTCGAAGCTGGTATTGACGTTCGTTTATTCAACAACCGACTAGGATTTGACTTGGCCTACTATAATGAGGAAATCGATAACCAAATTGGATCCGTTCCAATCCCCGCAGAATCAGGTGTTTCAAACTTACTAACCAATGTTGGTTCGCTTGAGAACAAAGGTTTTGAGATGAAAATAAACATAACACCAGTCAGAACAAATAATTTTAACTGGACATCAACCTTTAACTACTGGAACAACAAAACAACCGTTACAAAACTTCACGAAGATTTCGGTGCTTACAAAACACTGGGAGACACTTACGTGAATTATGGAAACTACCGGATTGGATCTGTTGCTTTCGAAGGCGGTGAATACGGAGTTTTGATGTCGGACATTCTTCCAAAAAAATATGTCGCAGGCGATCCTAACGACCCAAGAAATGGAATGAACGTCTTAATTTGGAGTGACGCGCGCAGAGGAGCATATTTCGAAAGAAGCTATGAAGTACAAGAAGTTGGAAAGATTCAACCGGACTTCGAAGGCTCCTGGGACAACTCTTTTAGGTTCAAAGACTTGACATTGTCAGTATTAATTGATGCACGATTTGGCGGACACGTTGGTTCGTATGCCAACCGCTACGGCACAGCCTATGGCTGGCTCGAAACCTCGCTCTATGGAAGAGATCCTGAATACGGAGGAACGGAGTGGACATCAGAATTTAGTGACACGCAGGGAAGAACCTACACAGACGGAGTCATTCCCGATGGTGTTTTTGCAGATGGGCAAATGGTTACTGCTCCAAATGGCTCACAAGTTAATGTTGGAGGAATGACTTATCAGGAAGCTTATGACGCTGGTTATGTAGAACCTACCCACGCTGGTTTTTACCACTACTTTACAAACTCTTGGGGACAAGGTGTAATTAATGATTCATGGTATGACGAATTGAGTTATATCGCGTTAAGAAACATCTCATTGGGTTATACGCTGCCAAAATCTCTATCGGCTAAAATTAAAGCACAAAAAGTCTATGTTGCTCTAAATGCGAGAAATCTAGGTTACCTATACAACACAATGCCGAATAACATGAACCCGGAAGGCTTCAGAGGAACAACCAGTGACGCCAGCTTCCTTCAGCGTTCGATTATTCCAAATACTGCGACATACACCATGACGTTATCCATTGACTTTTAATCCATTCCAAATTAAAGAATTATGAAACACACATATAAATTCATATTTGCTTTTATTCTTCTGATGGCATGGGGTTGCGACAAAGATCAATTTGCAGAATTGAACTCTAACCCCTCAAGCCTTCAAGAGCCCGACCTGAGATACTCAGTCACCAAAGCAATCGAACAAATGTACGAAAATGACTATACCACTTGGTTTTATACCAACTTCCAGTACATTTATCCATGGACTCAGATAACAACAGTTCAGGGTGGAAACGGCCCCGGCATGGTCGAAATGGGCCCTTTTGGATCGCAGTATCCTTACCGTGAATTGCACCCTCAAACAATGGATGTTCGCTATCGAATTGATGCCATGTCTGAAGAAGACAGGGCCATTTATCAATCTATGGCTGCCATCACTTATGCCATTCAAATCCACCCATTTATGACGATCACTGACCTGACCGGTTCATTGATTTATACCGAAGCAGGTTTAGCTCCCTATACAACCCCTCCGCTGATTACTCCAAAATACGACACTCAAGAAGAACTATTTAACACTTGGCTAACTGAGCTTGACAATGCGATCAGTATTCTTACGACAGCGCAAAATCAAGTGGTCTTGGGAAATCAGGATATAATCTATGGGGGTGATTATGCGAAATGGGCTAAATTTTGCAACCTGTTAAAATTAAAAATTGCAGTTCGGCTCGTAAACGTCAACACGGCTAAAGCGATCAGCATTGCTGAAGAAGTAGCCACATCTCCTGCGGGATACATGGACAATCTGGATGATGACTTTGTTTATCATCGAGGCATTAAATATTACGGAACAGGAAATGGCTTGTGGATTGGATATGCCGGTAAGAACCTAGTCGATTTCATGATTGCCAACAAAGATCCACGCGTACGCTTCATTTTTGAGAAAAACAGTTTCAATGCTGAAGTTGTACAAGCCTTCATTGATGCCGGTAAAGATCTACCTCCCTACGTTGAGCAGTACGTAACCTACGACACCAACGGCGATTTTGCAGGTTGGTCGGGCCCAGGTGAACCTTGGGTCAGATACCATGGAGCTCCACTGGCGCCAGACGCCGCGTTGTTAGCCTCAAATGACATCTATTTCAACCAAGGTACGCTTTACAAAATCAACCTCAACGGCGTTGAAAAAACATATGCAGGTACCTCATTGTTTTCTGAAAAACTGGTACGTACAAGCTATGATTACACCTACCCAACAAAACCCGGTGGCCGTGTAATTGAGCTGAAAGATAACGATCCTCCATTGAATGTAATTTTGGGAAGTTCAGCTGAAACCAACCTGTATTTGGCCGAATTCAAGCTTTTAGGTGCTAACTTACCCCAATCGGCCCAGAATTATTTTAACAAGGGAGTAGAATTATCAATACTAAGAGCTGATGCTTTGGCTGAAAACAACCAAATGCCGTATTATGAAAATGATCCGGTATACCTGGATCCTCTGCAGGCTGAAGCCGCATCAACCAAGCTAAAATCCGGCGAAATTGCTGCTCTATTAGCACAGCCAGCCTACGATTTGAGTACAGATGGACTGGAAAAAGTATATATTCAGCAATACATCAACTTTGCCAACACGCCAAGCGACACTTGGACAACTGTACGTCGTTCTGGTATCCCCAAAAAAGGTAGTGCCTATCTGCCTTGGGATAATCTGATTGCTTCCGGCAATGAACTGTTAGTCCCACGGCGATTTACCATTGGAACGCCTACTGAAGACAGCAAAAACTACGAGAATGAGCTGCAAGCAGCGCAACAACAGGGATTCACCACAGGAACATCTGATCCCGAGGTCCTTAATTCGGAAAGATTGTGGTTTGATGAACCAAATCCAACATACGGAGCAGGACCACAATAAAAATCATTGGCGAAAATTAAAAAAAGAGGCTGCTCGTTATACGACGGCCTCTTTTTTATCACTTCATGGCAAATCCTCTTTTGTTTTGGATTTGTTATGCCTAAAATAAAACATACCCAAATGAGAAATAAATTGAACCTCTTTATTCTGGCTTTAATCCTGTGCTGTGCCGGATGCGGCCGTTCGCCTGAGGCACAGCAACAGTCGCCACACATTGCTCTGGTTGGACTGGGGATTGAGTCAAGTACCTTTTCGCCGGCACAGACCCACGAAGATGCTTTTCATTCTTGGGAAGGTGATGAAATCTTCTCGTACTATCCGTTCTTCAGCGATTCATCGCTTTTGCAACGTGCACAATGGTCGCCAACCAAGATTAGCCGTGCCATTCCAGGTGGCATTGTCACCCGCGAAACGTATGAGTCGCTGGTTGGAAAAACACTTGAGTTGTTGGAACAGAATAAACCTTATGACGGCGTATTTCTGGACATCCACGGTGCCATGAGCGTGGTCGGTTTGGATGATCCCGAAGGAGACTTTATTGAGCGTATCCGCGAAGTGGTAGGCTACGAAACCCTCATCTCCACCTCCATGGACCTGCATGGCAATGTATCGTGGCGCCTGGCGGAAAAATCCGACCTGATTACCTGCTACCGGCTGGCGCCTCACGAAGATGCCTGGGAGTCGCGGCAACGGGCGCTTGAAAACCTGATTGACCGGCTGGAAAGCGGAAAAGGTAAACCTGCTTATAAAGCCTGGATTCCGGTTCCGATTTTGCTGCCGGGCGAAAAAACAAGCACCCGTATTGAGCCAGCCAAGAGCCTGTATGCTGCAGTTGCTCCGGCCACCGAGCATGACGGCGTTATTGATGCCGCCATTTGGGTGGGTTATGCCTGGGCCGACGAACCCCGAAACCATGCGGTAGTGATGGCTTATGGCGACGACCAGAAGCAAGTAGGCGAAGTAGCTGAACAACTGGCCCAACATTTTTGGAAGGTACGGAACGAATTTTCGTTTGTGGCACCAACTGGCACACTGGAAGAATGCCTGGATCAAGCCATTGCAAGCTCGAAGAAACCGTTCTTCATCAGCGACTCGGGCGACAATCCCACAGCCGGAGGTGCCGGGGATGTGACCTGGACCTTAACAGAGGTTTTGAAACGTCCTGAATTTCAATCAGCCAGCGGCCCATCGCTCATTTACGCTTCCATTCCCGGACCAGAGCTGATTGAAAAGGCCGTATCAGCCGGCGTCGGTTCGAAAGTTGAAGCCCATGTAGGCGCCATTGTTGATGACCGCTATGCCCCGCCCTTAAAAATTTCGGGTACCGTCCGGTCGATTGTTCAGGGAGATAAAAATGCGGAGACCGAAGTCGTGGTGCGCGTGGGAAGTGTAGATGTGATTGTCACCAAGAAACGGAAACCCTACCACACCGAAGCTGACTTTACCCGGCTGGGACTGAATCCACGGGAAACTGACATCGTGATGGTGAAAATTGGCTACCTGGTTCCCGAACTGTTCGATATGCAGGCCGACTGGCTACTGGCCCTAACACCAGGCGGGGTTGATCAGGATTTGGAACGTTTGGATTATCAGCGAATCAATCGACCCATGTTTCCGCTCGATAAAGAGATGGAAGACCCGGATCTTACGGCCAGATTTGTGCCAGTTTCAGGCCAGCAGGAATAACCTACCCAAGCCAGTAGAGAATGGTGACTCAATAGATATCCGTTGATGGTCTCAGTGAGTACCTTCCTGTTCGCTGTGATGATTCGTAGTCATTGGATTGTCATTTTCTGCTTTTATACCATAAAACAAACTTTCTGCAGCAGCAGTTCAATTGAAAGGCAAGCACAAAAAAATACTCCCCGGACGAACAGTTTTCACCCGGGGAGTAATGTTAAAAAAAGTCCCGTGTACTATTCCAGTATAAAAACATGGAAGGATTCGGCTTCCAATTCGGCTTTTAAGTTTGTGCCGCTTATTGAAACAGGCTTTTCTGTGGGCACAATCAAATCCGGATTATCAAGCGTATTTTCCACTTTCAAATCACCTTTTAAAGTAATTTGCCTGCCGATCTTCTTATCCACCTTCAGTTTGCCGAAATCGAAATTAACTGCTCTCTTTTCTTTAGAGGTATTGGCAATTTTGATAATCAATTGATTCTTCCCCTCATCAATTACCGAACTCGCGTACAAAGCTTCTTGCCCTGTCAGGTTTTCCTTGTTCCAGGTCACTTCAAGTGCGTTGGTTCCTTTGTGTTGGGCATACAGTTGTTGCACGTAATAGTTGGCCGACTTGACCGAGCGCAGATTATCAAACCAAATCATGTCTGGCTTCCACTGCCAGGCGTCAACGTGGGCGAAAAGCGGTGCATACGTGGCCAAGTGAACCACATCGGCGTTACGCTCCAGCCCGGTCATAAAAGCGGCTTCGCACAAAGCTGAGTAAAAAGAGTTTTTTTTCTCTGGATGGTCGTGACAAGCATATTCGCCCGCAAACACTTTTGGCCCCTTTCGGTCGTACGAATCGTAGCGGTCAGCACTATTCAAAAACCACTCAGGATCTTTATAATAATGCTCGTCCACCAAATCCACATCCAGACGCTTCATCTCTCCCCACAGGTAATCAAAACGTTCGCCGTCAGCACTTGGCCCAGATGATCCAATGACCAGCATATCTGGATATTTGGCATAAATGGCCTCCATAAACTGTTCCAGATGTTTCGGAAAATCCTCACCCCACTGCTCATTTCCAATGCCAATCATCTTCATGTTGAAGGGCTCGGGATGTCCCATTTCGGCACGTAGTTTTCCCCAGGTTGAAGTGGCGGAGCCATTGGCAAACTCAATCAAGTCGAGCGCATCCTGAATGTATGGCTCCAGGTCTTCGCAAACCTCTTCGGTGGCATACTGGCATGCAATTCCGCAATTCACAACAGGAAGGGCATCAGCTCCCAAGTCTTCGCACAATAAAAAGTACTCGTAAAAACCCAATCCGTACGATTGGAAATAGTCGGGCGTAAACCGATGCTGAAATTCATAGTTCCAGCGGTTTTCGTTGACCGGACGATTTTCAACCGGCCCCACCGATTTTGTACATTGGTACCGAGTTTCCAGATTGTTTCCTTCAATGATACATCCGCCGGGGAAACGAAAAATCCCGGGGTTCAAGTCAGCCAACGCCTGTGCCAAATCCTGACGCATACCATTTTCGCGCCCCTTGAAAGTTTTCTCGGGGAAAAGCGACACATGCTCCAAATCGATTGATCCCAACGAACGAAGGTCAATCCGCAGGCGCGCATGACTGTCAGTCCAGTCCGGCGAAAGTTCTACACGATATTTGGTCCACTCACCCGAAGTCACTTCCATATCGGCATGAGCCATAATCTCTGTACCATACGAAATGAGTTCAATCCGTAGTTTTTTTGCCTCGTCATCAACAGTACGGGCAAAAAAACTGAGCTGATACTTTTCGCCTTCTTTCACGCCAATACCACGGAATCCTTCATTGATGGCGCCGGTTCCGGTCAACAAACCCGAATTGGTCAGGCGCAGGTAATTTGGATTGCGCTCAAACGGAGCACCCGTAGTTTCTACTGAAACATGCCCATATGTCATCCATCCCATGGTTGGCGAATTAGTGAAATCGAACGAACGATTTTTAATTAACTCCGCGTACAAGCCACCATCAGCGCCAAAGTTAATATCTTCGAAAAACACGCCATACATGTTTGGTTGAATCGGAATTTCCTTCTTCGGCCTTTTAATGGAAATTTCATAGGTTTTTCTCTGGGCCTGCACCAAAAAAGCAGCGCAAATAAAGGTCACCAGTAAGATTAGGTTTTTTGTCTTCATATTATCAAAATTAATCAGTGAGTAAGTTTTAAAAGCAATAATAGTACCTCGGATGCAAGTTACAAATTTCATAAGAGTAAAAAATACTTTTAAGCTAATTTATTGGAGCATTTCCTCCTTCGCGAAGCTGTTCTTCGCCCATCGGCTGAACGCAATTAATGACTATAGCATTCGCTTTATAAACCGTTTAATTGAAAATCCGGTAAGAAATCAAAAATTCAAAATCAGTTTTTTTTATCAATTAACTGCTTTTTATGCCAAAAAAATTGTTTCACTCGGATTTGCGTTTTAATATTGTTTATTGTATTGATTGATCAACTATATTTGAGGCCCGAATAAAATACGTTTAATGCAAAAGCACGATAGATAACTATGAGAAAATGGCGCATAGAAGATACCGAGGAACTCTATAATATCAATGGTTGGGGAATCAACTATTTTTCAGTAAATGAGAAAGGAAATGTGGTTGTTACCCCGCATAAAGACGGAGTTCAGATTGACTTGAAAGAATTGATTGATGAATTGCAGGTACGGGATGTTGCCGCGCCGATGCTGATTCGCTTTCCGGATATTTTGGACAGCCGGATTGAAAAGATGTCCAACTGCTTTAAAATTGCCGCCAAAGAATACAACTACAAAGCACAAAATTTCATCATCTATCCCATTAAAGTCAACCAAATGCGGCCGGTTGTTGAAGAAATTGTCAGCCACGGCAAGAAATTTAACATTGGATTGGAAGCCGGTTCCAAACCCGAATTGCATGCGGTTATCGCGACAAACACGAACAACGACTCTCTGATTATCTGCAATGGTTACAAAGATGAAGACTACATCGAACTGGCTTTGCTGGCTCAAAAAATGGGCCGGCGGATTTATATCGTGGTGGAAAAACTGAACGAGCTGAAATTGATTGCCCGCATTGCCCGACGGTTAAAAATAAAACCCAACTTGGGCATCCGGATAAAACTGGCCAGCTCGGGAAGCGGAAAATGGGAAAACTCCGGTGGCGATGTCAGCAAATTTGGACTGACGTCGAGCGAACTGCTTGATGCCATGGAATATTTGCGAGAAAACGAATTGGTCGACTGCCTGAAACTGGTTCATTTTCATATTGGAAGCCAGGTCAACAAAATCCGTCGCATCAAAATCGCGTTGCGCGAAGCGTCACAATTTTACGCCCAAATGTGCCTGAATGGCTTCAACATTGAATTTGTGGACATTGGCGGTGGTTTGGGTGTTGATTATGACGGCACCCGTTCGGCCAACAACGAAAGCAGCGTCAACTACAGCATTCAGGAGTATGTGAACGATGCGATTTCGACCATGGTTGATGTCAGCGACAAAAACAACATTCCCCACCCAAACGTCATTACCGAGTCGGGGCGCTCGCTGACAGCTCACCATTCAGTGCTTGTTTTTGAGGTACTGGAATCAGCTTCATTGCCTGAGTGGGATGAGGAGGAAGAACCTCAACCAGACGATCATGAACTGGTAAAAGAGTTGTATTCATTGTGGGATACCATTAACCAGCCACGCATGCTGGAAATATGGCATGATGCCCAACAAATACGCGAAGAAGCACTGGATCGCTTCAGCCTTGGATTGCTCGACCTGAAAACCCGGGCCCAAGTGGAGCGTTTATTTTGGTCGATTGCCCGCGAAATTCAACAGATGACCAGCAAAATCAGGCACGTACCCGAAGAATTGAACCAACTACAAAAACTACTGGCTGACAAATACTTCTGCAATTTCTCGCTGTTTCAGTCCCTGCCAGACTCTTGGGCAATTGATCAGATTTTCCCAATTATGCCGCTTCACCGGCTCGATGAAAAACCTGACCGCGCAGCGACAATACAAGATATTACCTGCGACTCAGATGGCAAAATCGACAACTTCATTTCCACACGGAACCTTTCGCATTACCTGCCCGTGCATAAATTAAAAGCGAAAGAGCCAGACTACATCGGGGTGTTTTTGGTTGGTGCCTACCAGGAAATTCTGGGCGATTTGCACAATCTGTTTGGCGATACCAACGCGGTGCACGTTTCCGTTGACGGAGATGGTTATTCCATCGACCAGATCATCGATGGCGAAACCGTGGCCGAAGTACTGGACTACGTGCAGTACAACCCAAAAAAGATGGTGCGTACCGTCGAAACCTGGGTGACATCGTCGGTAAAAGCCGGAATAATCTCAGCTGCTGAAGGCAAAGAGTTTTTGTCCAACTACCGTTCAGGCCTTTATGGTTACACTTATTTGGAATAGGACGAAATTCAAAACAAATACAAAAGGCCTTTCAGTAATGAATGGCCTTTTTTTGTCTCACCAGCAAGTTCCAGCGTGTAATTTTTCAGGAGAGTTGCATACTAAAAAAAAACAAAAAACTAACACAATGAATCACAAGTGGCTGCTGCTTATTCTCTTATTTCTTTCTGTCTCCTGTGAAAATGAAAAAGGCCGGCTCATCCAAATCCAGGCCAACGAAACCACCGGATTCCATTTCCCCTATTTTCTTTATATCCCAGAAAAAATGGATACGGCAAATAGCCAGTTTTTGATTGTTGAACCCAACAATTCGGGCTTTACAAGCGATGATTTTGACGAACACCTTGAAAAGGCTAAGCGGGTCGCATCGAAAGATTTTTACCTTGGCAACTTCCTTGCCCGGCAACTCAACTATCCGCTGTTGGTACCGGTATTTCCCCGGCCAGCTGAAAACTGGCACATTTACACCCACTCGTTGGATCGCGATGCCATGAACCAACGGGGCAATGATCTGGAGCGAATGGACTTACAATTGCTGGGCATGGTCGAAGATGCGCAAATCCGACTAAAAGAGATGGGCTATTCCGCCCAACAGCAATTTTTACTCACCGGATTTTCAGCTTCGGGAACCTTCGCCAATCGCTTTTCGATGATCCACCCCGAACGGATTCTGGCTGTTGCAGCCGGAGGCCTCAATGGCTTACTCATGCTTCCAACCGACAGCTTGCACGGACACGCCATGAGCTATCCGCTGGGAACCTGTGATTTCGCCGATCGCTTTGAAAAACCTTTTCAACTGGAAACGTTTCGCCAAACGCCCCAGTTCTGGTTTATGGGTGAATTGGACGAGAATGATGCTATTCCGTATGCCGACGGTTATGACGAGGACGAACGAAACCTGATTTATGAAACACTCGGTGAACAAATGCAGCCTGAAAGATGGACCAACTGCGCCCTTCAATATGAAGCACATCATATTGAAGCCACAATAAAAACTTATCCGGGCGTTGGGCACGAACACCCGGAAACAGTGAAACAAGATCTTCTGAAATTCTTCGAATCGGCAATCGATCAGGCCAATCACTGATCAACTTTAAACTAGCCCATCGAATTTCGACAAGACCGATAAAAACCAAGTGCCCAGTTTATCCGTTACCTGTTCAAAGAAAATGTGCATGATGCAAAAATCGATTTTTGAAATTTCAAAGATGGATTGTCCGTCGGAAGAAAACCTGATCCGGATGAAACTGGATCCGATAAGCAGTATCAAACAGCTAGAATTTAATCTTTCCAAACTTTTTTTTTTTTTTTATCACCAAGGCCAATTGGATGACATTGAGCAATCCATCAGCGAGTTAAAACTGGGTGGCAAAAAGCTATCGACCGAAGAAACAGCACAGGTTTCATTCCATCAGGAATCGCAGCAGCGCAAGCTTTTGTGGGCTGTTTTGGCCATCAACTTCACCTTTTTTATTTTGGAAATGACTACCGGAATCCTTTCAAAGTCGATGGGCCTGGTAGCCGACAGCCTCGATATGCTGGCCGACTCGTTCGTTTACGGCATCAGCCTGCTGGCCGTTGGTGGCGGCTTAATCCGTAAAAAGAAAATCGCCAGGCTGGCCGGTTATTTTCAAATTATGCTGGCTGTTATTGGGTTTATGGAAGTGGTTCGCCGGTTTTTGGGCGCTGAAAAAATGCCCGACTTTTCAACCATGATTGTGGTTTCAGTGCTGGCACTGATCGCCAATGGAATTTGTCTTTACCTGCTGCAAAAATCGAAAAGCAAGGAAGCCCATATGCAGGCCAGCATGATTTTCACGTCAAACGACGTGATCATTAATTTGGGGGTGATTGTGGCCGGCTTACTCGTGAATTGGCTCCATTCGAGTAAACCCGACCTGATTGTCGGATCCATCGTCTTTGTGTTGGTCACTCAGGGAGCTATCCGGATTTTAAAACTCGGCAAATAAATCTGACAAACATGGAAAAGCTACTTCAGCAAATAGCAGCCTGCCAGGTTTGCTCCCATTCTTTGCCTTTGGGCGCACGCCCCATTATTACCGCAAGCCCTAAAAGCAAAATCATGATTGTAGGGCAGGCTCCCGGCTTGGCGGTTCATCAAAGCGGCATTCCCTGGGACGACAAAAGCGGCGACAACCTTCGACAATGGTTGCAGGTTGACAAACAAAATTTTTACGATCCCCATCAAATCGCGCTGGTTCCCATGGGATTTTGTTACCCCGGGAAAGGCAAATCTGGCGATCTGCCGCC
>SWCA01001876.1_pt1 | contig 16848 bp, 15 predicted proteins | sample 4692961 | NCBI WGS metagenome assembly SWCA01 (sample SAMN10267275, study PRJNA491770) | bioreactor metagenome | isolation source: DHS bioreactor inoculated with | place: Japan: off Shimokita Peninsula
TTAATATCACCACCACCTATGCTGTTTTCTTTAAGAAGTGCCATAATAAAATAAGGTAACGGAACTACAACTAAACCAAACAGCGAATCAATTAATTCAATTTCAATAAGTGTTACTATCATAAGCAGTATATGAACCCAATCAGGTATGGTCTTTGTTTTAAAATCAATATAACCTGCAACTATTAGAATGGTAGCAAATAAAACACCTTTTATAGTCAAAGCATATTCGCCAAAGTCAAACATCATAAGACTCATACTTACCAATGCAATTATCAACAATTCTAAGTTAAATTTCCATTTCTTCATCAACCACCTCTTTAATTTCATTCTCTACATCATCTTCAAGAGCCTCATAATCAGGGTTAAATAATTGCTTACTATTTTTTTCTATCATTTCTTGATTTGAATACTCCATCTGTTGCTGTAAAAATTGTAGCTTTACCGATGGTTCTTTCTCATACAATTTATCAACCAGTTTGTGAGCTGCAAGTGGATACAGCTTATCTAAATAATCTTTATACTCTTGTGATTTAGTATCAATGGTATATGTATCTAGTGCTTCATGTATACCACTGATGATTTTGTATGTACATTCTCCAAATGCTGCAATTTCAATATATTCTTTTAATTCATGACCATCAGATTCTTCAAACCTCCCCATAGTATCTTCGACAATGAATTCTCTATACACGTCTATTTTTAGAATTTCTTGACTTGCTCTATAGATACACCATCCTTCTGGATCTATGAATTCAACTCGATTATAAATTTCTTGGTTTTCTAACTCCGATATAGCACTAACCGCTAGATCAAGCATTTTATTTATACGCCCTGATATTTGGCTTTTCTGCTCTAGGAGCTCCTCTTTTAATTCTTCAAGATAATAAGCGTCCTCCCTTAGATCTTGTACTGTCTCAGTTAAACTGGTTTTTTCTTTTCTTAGCTCTTTAATTTCCTTCTTTTGACTATTTACTTCATCTGACAAATCTTCTATTAAACGTGGATTTCTTAGAACACTCATGATGGATTCAAATAGCTTTTTAAATTTTTTTATCATTTCATCCATGAACTCATCTCCATTCATCTTGATATTTGTAAGGATAGAATTTTTGAGATCTGGCAAAGCGAACCATAAATCCGACTTGATCCACGACTGAGATATTCGTATGGTCTTTCGTCAACATCATGACACTACCTGCAATTGCCACAAGAATAGTAACAATACTCACCACAGTATTCTTGAAAATCAGGTAAAGCAGGATATCAAGAATGCCAACAACTATGGTCACCATAATGGTTTTAAATAGCTCTTCTTTACCGAATCCTTCAAAAATCTCAACCCTTGTTTTCAGTCCTTGGGGAATATACAAGGGATTCTTTTTTCTTTCTTCCATATGCACCTCCATCACATGTAATAACTCATGACTAAATCTTTAATCTGCCATATGCTTTCTGCTAAAACATAAAAGATTACTGTGTTTTTCATTCTCTTCTTATAGCTGGCACTTTGTTCTTCATCAATTCCTATATGAACAAAGCAGTGAACTACTCGCAAAACTGCTCCTACACGAATTAAAAGAATGAAGGCATCAGCCATTTCTTTTAAAAGTTCCACTGCCTCACCATCCTTCTATTTTGTAAATACCGCTTTTCCCATTTGGTATATTCGAGCAGTTGAGTAAATTCGGTTCATCATGCCACCGCCACCGTTTCCACCTGAAACAATCAAGAATTCCTGTAAGAACTTCGGTGTCCTTAAAGCTAATAAAAGAGCTGCAAGTCCCCAAAACACATGGGCATTGAGCATTAATGAAACGCCGAGTTTTGCTAGTACAATCTGTACCAAAACCGCTGTTGTACTTTGAAAGAACTTTTGTATATAGGTTCTGAACACACCATTGTCTTGATCCATTAAGCCCACACAAGCTAAAGGTAAACCTATTCTAAGAATTAAGATTTCAAGTCCTCTTGTGAGAAACTGGATATATAGCATAAAGAAGCAGATGAAAAAGATGATGGATACAATGCCTGTGAAAATCCCTGCGCTAGTAATACCGGTAATAATGGTACTAAAATCCGTTGCCATATCATTAGAGACAGTGGTAATTAATTCATTGCTTAAGTCTTCAACAATTTCTGCCAACCAGCCATATAATGTTGGAAAACTAATAGCGATGGCAAGTGACTTGAAGAAACCTGTAAGGAGCATAATGGGTTCAATCTCTGCATCGCCTTCCGTCCATAAAATGTACCTCTCAAAGCCTTTTTTTAGAAATTTTAAGACAATCAGTGAAACACCAAATGAAAAGAAAATATCAAATATTCCACTTATCCCACTGGTTCCAAGAAGTGTATCCATATAGTCTTCTGCGTGAAGGGCAATGGGAACAAGGCCATCTAAGAGTGTATTTGCATATGCCAAACAGCCTGTTAATATGGCTCCAATTAATAGCATGATGACATACTCCATCGCTTCAGACCTCCTTTCAGAAAGAGTGGCCTAAGAATAACTTAAGCCACTTTCTTGATATTTTCTTTCTACTCAAAGTGATACTCGACTGAATAGGTGATATTTGATTTGTTGTACATGCATGAATGGTTGGTATAGTAATAGAATTCTAGTTGAGAATAAACACCTGCATTTAACGTCCTACTGAATGTAATCCCGTTCTTGGTTGTTTCATAGTCAAGCTGATCCCATTTTTTTGTTGTAACATTATATCCTCGTACACGACCAAAATCACTTCCGCTATGACCGGATACAGGAGGCACGGTAAAGGTATATTCAGTAATCGTCGCTCCTTCCAAACCTTCTTCTAAAATAACAGAATCTGGACCGGTCAAAGTCATTCCACCGCCACCATTTGCATCAGCTACGAAAAAGACAATAGCTGCCCAAGGCGATTCAGCTCCAGCGGCATCGACTGCCTTCACACGAACAACATTTTTCCCACGAGGATATGTCTGTGTTTCTGAACTACGACCATCCCAAATATAGGAAATCGAGTCTCCGTCAGGATCTGTACTTTGGGCTGTAATGGTGACTGGTGTCCCCGGTGAAACGCTGTTACCGCTTGGGGATCGACTGATGACCGGCGCTGTCGGCGCTGAGTTTGTTACAGTAAAGGTTTTTGCCAACCATGGTGAATAAAATCCGGCTTCGTCTTTTGCTCGAACTCTTACTGTATGAGTACCGACTACATAGTAATCGTCTGCTGTTCTTCCTTCATATTCTAATGTTGTTGCATCTCCATCAGCATCTGTTGCTGAAGCTTCAACTTCAACCAAGAACTTACCATCCTTAGTGGTTCTTGTTTGCGTCGCTGTTAACGTAACTGTTGGCGTTGCATTTACTACAGTAAAGCTCTTTTCTAACCACGGAGAATAGAACCTTGCCTCATCTTTTGCTCTTACCTGTATCACGTGATTACCAACTTCATAGTAATCGTCTGCTGTTCTTCCTTCATATTCCAACGTTGTTGCATCACCATCCGCATCTGTTGCTGAAGCTTCAACTTCAACTAAGAACTTACCATTTTTAGTGGTTCTGGTTGGTGTTGCTGTTAATGTTACTGTTGGCGCTGCATTTACTACAGCAAAGCTCTTTTCTAGCCACGGAGAATAGAAACCAGCCTCATCTTTTGCTCTTACTCGTATCATGTGATCGCCTACTTCGTAGTAATCATCCTCCGTTCTTCCTTCGTATTCTAACGTTGTCGCATCTCCATCGGCATCTGTTGCTGAAGCTTCAACTTCAACTAAGAACTTACCCTCTTTAGTGGTTCTGGTTGGCGTTGTAGTTAATGTTACCGTTGGCGCTGCATTTACTACAGTAAAGCTCTTTTCTAGCCACGGAGAATAGAACCCAGCTTCATCTTTTGCACGTACTCGTATCGTATGGGTGCCAACTTCGTAGTAATCGTCAGGAGTTCTTCCCTCGTATTCTAACGTTGTTGTATCTCCATCGGCATCTGTTGCTGAAGCTTCAACTTCAACCAAGAACTTACCATCTTTAGTGGTTCTGGTTGGCGTTGCTGTTAATGTAACTATTGGCGAAGCATTTACTACTATAAAGTTCTTTTCTACCCACGTAGAATAGAAGCCAGCCTCATCTTTTGCTCTTACCCGTATCATGTGATTACCAACTTCATAGTAATCATCCGCCGTTCTTCCTTCAAATTCTAATGTTGTTGTATCACCGTCAGCATCTGTTGCTGAAGCTTCAACTTCAACTAAGAACTTACCATCTTTAGTGGTTCTGCTTTGCGTTACTGTTACTGTCACTGTTGGCGCTGCATTTACTACAGTAAAGCTCTTTTCTAGCCACGGCGAATAGAACCTTGCCTCATCTTTTGCTCTTACCCGTATCATGTGATTACCAACTTCATAGTAATCATCCGCCGTTCTTCCTTCGTATTCAAACGTTGTTGCATCTCCATCGGCATCTGTTGCTTCGGCTTCAATGTTGACAAAGAATTTTCCTTCCTTAGCCGTTCGAGTTGGTACTGCTGATAAAGTGACTTCCGGTGCTGTGTTCGTCACTTCAATCCCCTCAGATGATTGATACATTCGACCGTAAGGGTCAATAATCGTCGCTGTAAGAACAAATTCTCCGGTATCTCGGATTGCTATTTCTCCTCCATCAGTTGCGAGTTCTCCTTCAAACTCAACTGGTTCTTCAGTTTTTTCTAATGTCCATTTCACTTGATTTTCATCAAGGTTTAACGATCTCGTTTCCACCTCAAATGTCTTTCCGAAATGTATGGATTCAGGCATCGTAAGCATATACTGAATAACCGGATGGATACTTATTTCTTGACTATAGGAAAAACTTCGACCAAGAAAATCTGTTATCGTTGCCGTTAAAACATAGTCTCCCGCATTAAGAAAGGTTATTTTACCACCATAAGCATTCAGTTCACCCAAAATGGCTTTGTTCATAGAAATTTCTTCGTCATCTTTTGTTATCTTCCATTCAACAGGAAGAACGCTGTTGTTACCATGTGTTCTTATATCCATTGTGCTATCCCTATAGGCAAGTTTAGGAAGCTCAAAATCGATATTTAAGACCGGTAACACCTCTGTCCTATCTCCTGGTTCAAATAAAAATATACGACCAGTTTCATCAATTATTCGTGCGACCAGTTCATAGATGCCTGCTCTTTTAAATTGAATGGTTCCTCCATCATTATTGAGTGTGCCATCAACATAAGTAGACCAATCTTGAAATCCAAACGTATTATCAAGCAACCACTCAACGGTCAAGTCATTGATCTCGGTACTATTTACATCTACCTTTATGTCTGTATCCGTATGAGCGTATTCAGGGAGTGAATACGTTATGGTAGGTACCGGATATACCTTGAATGTTTGCTCATAACTATAGCTTCTTCCACCATCATCAGTGAAAGACACTCTTAAAATGTACTGCCCTTTATGTGTAAAACGTAATTCACCACCTTGATTCGTTAATTGTCCGCTTGCAACCTTAGAAAGCTCGACGGGTTCGCCATCTTTAAGTAACGTCCAATCTGCACGATGTTCTCCAATTTCATTAAAAGTCGCTTCAACGGTTACCGTATCATCTGTATGAAATAGTTCAGGCAAATAAAAACCGGCAGAGCCTACAGGATATACCGTAACGGAAGTACTATCTGTAAAGACTCGACCGGTTTCATCGGTAGCCGAAGATGTTAAGTTATAGACGCCTTTTTCTTTAAAACGAATCGTTTGTTTTCCTACAGTAATTTTACCCTCAATAAAGTCAACAATCGGAACATCCTCGCCATTTCGTGTCAGAGTCCATTGAAGCTCCATGTCTCCTATATTTTCTGTTTCCGTTTTGATGGTGATTGGTCTATCTGTATGCGTAATTGATTCCATCTCTAGGTTAATATTGGCTACAGGATAAATGTTGATCGTATCCGATGCAGTAATAACCTTTCCCAGATCATCTTCAATGGTCGCTATCAATTCATAAGTCCCTTGGCTTTTGAATTGTACAGTACCTCCTTCATTCGACAATTTACCTGTAAAAGCTGAGTCCATATCTATAACTTTGTCATTATTCTTAAGAGACCATCGAATAGGCTTTTCCCCTAGATTTTCTGTTATCAGATCAACAATAACCGATGTATCCGTATGCGCCTCCTCCATCAAATCTAATTTTGCTATAATATTGGGATAGACCGTTACTGTCTGTTCATGGGCTATCGTTCTTCCTCGACTATTCATCGCTGTTGCCGTCAGTGTATAGCTACCCATGGATTTGATTTTAACCAAACCACCATCGGCTGTTAACTCTCCATCGATAGCTGTGTCAAGTTCGATAGGAATATTATTTTTGCTAATCATCCATGTAACAGATTTGACATAACGGCTCTCCGGCACAATGCTTATCTCCTCATCTACATACGCCGTTTGCGGAATTTCAAAGTGATACCGTGGTGCAGGAACACGTGATGGACGATGCTCTGATGTCTGCTCATGCTCTTTGGTTTCATCAATAAGTTCTATCTCATCCGTCACTTCCTCCTGTACCTGCTCCCTCTCATCCTTGATCTTCTTCAACCGATCAAGCATAGAAAAAGCTTCTGCACGAGTAGCTTTTCCCTCCGGTCGAACCGTTCCATCCGGATATCCTGAAATAATTCCATACTGTTTACCGCGATTAATATATTCTAGGTCTTCTTTAGATAAATCAGTTATATCTGTAAAGCTTACATCCTCAGTGGAATTTTCATCATGAGAATATTCATAAATGGATCGGACCATCATTCTTATGATTTCTAATCGAGTAATCGGCACATTTGGATAATAGTACTGCCCATATTCTTCTTGAAGGATAATCCCTGCGTCGACAAGCTTTTCAATGTCTTCTTGAGCAAAATTTCCTTGGATATCTTCAAAGCCTGTAAAATCAACTTCTTTTTCCTTCGGCTGAATATCAGTTACTCGTGCAACAAGAGCAGAGAACTCTGCTCTTGTAATCATTGAATCCGGATGACACAGCCCATCCGGATATCCATGAACGATACCTTTTTCTGTTAGTCGATTAATGACGTCCTCTGCCCAATGCCCTTTTGCGTCAGCGAAAAAACTTTCCGTTGCATAAACTGAACCGGAAATGTTGGATAGTAATATACTTAAAACTATAATAAAACTTAACCACTGCCTTTTATTTTTATTCATTGTCATCTCTCTCCTTTTATCCTGCAAAGTTAAACATTTCTTCAATACGTTCTTGTAAAGTAGGCAAAATTTTTCTACACCGTCGATTAACACGATTAAGAAAATCCCCCTGAAAATATCTCCAAAATTTAGATTGAATCCTTTTGCAAACCATTGTCTTTACCTTCCTTTCATAAATTTTTTATAAAATAAAACACGACTAAACAACATAGTTTAATCGTGTCAATTTTTCTACTCTATTTTCAGTTAAATGTACTAATATTCACCAGCAACAAATCCAAAAAAACTGCTGCTATTCTATTCATTTCTTTGCCTCAATAAAAACAACCTCCCCCTCAGAAGCTCACATTCTTGTTTCAATTCTGTGTTTTCTTCAATAAGCTTACCAATCCGTTCATTCTTGCGCTTCAACTCTTTCCTTAGTCGTTTTTCTATAGATAAACTGTCCTTGGAATCCACTCTTTCTTCTTTAATGTTCTTCTTTTCTACAACATCATAACGCTCTAGAACTTCTCTTACGTGGACCTTTCCAAAGGTTGATCGCGATAATCCTGTATACGCCATTAGGTCCTTAATTCTGATCACATAACCCTGTTCTTGTAACTCATGTATTGCCTTTATGACCGCATTAATGGTTTGTTGCCTCATCAATTCTTGCTTTTCTTTAAGTGACTGTGGTACTTTCTCATTCATTTTTTAACTTCTCCAATCGTATTTTATCAACAACATCCTCAAATAATCCTGCAGTTTTAATAGCATTATCACGAACCATTGGCATCTTTTCAAAGCGTTTTGCCTTTTCCTTCCATGAGACAATCTGGCCCACAAAATAAGACTCCTGATCGCTGTCAGGTATGAAATGCTCACAAGTTAGACAGTTCCACATATCACTTTTGCAACCAGTGACATCGCCACATATCCCTCCTGGAACCCGATGTGCACGAATATTTCTGAGTAGTCGTTTCTCTAGCAACTTATCCATCCCTAATATTCTTCCGCCAAAAAGAATATACTTACTATCCTCATCTGCTGACTCTTTTAAAACAGACCTTTGCTTTTTCACAATCGTTTCAGGCCTTAAGTTAAGATGCGCATAGGCATTCCAGATCATAGCATTTCCATGATGTCCCGTCATATCTGCAATCTGTTCCATGGTAAAACCAGCTTCTAGGCGATCTGTAATACCATTATGACGGAACTGATGGGAGGTAAGGTTATAGATATGTCCGTCATTATCCTTTATGTCATATGCCTTACAAATCCGTTTAAAATGATAATCCACAAAACTCACAAGCATGGTATTAGCTACTCCTGCTTTAGATGTGCCACCCTTCTTGTAATGAAGAATTCGCTGATACGAGAACAAGCACCCTTTTTTATGTACATCTAACCGTGTTTGTAGCTGATTTGCTATTTTTTTCTGTTCCTTGATCAATCCCAAAAGGTAACCTGCAATACCGGTATCCTCAATATGTATTGATCGCATGATCGGCTCAATATTACCACCATTTTGTTTCCATGTAGGAATGAAAATCACATATTTCCCATTATAGGGTTTAACACAATCAATCTTCATGGCCAAAACCTCAGATATTCTTGATGGTATTAGTCTTAATATCCAGTAAACACACCTTAAATGCAGCTCTATTTCTTCTCTTTTGAACACTTCATCCAATTTACAAGCTATGCTTTCAGGAATGTACTTATAATCCAATTTCATCTTTTGTATATATGGATTAGCAGTAAATGGATTTTTAATTGTCCTGCCTTCAAACCCATCCATTGTCCTTAATAGAGAACTGGTCTGCAACCAGATACTTTTTTTAGTACTTTCAGCCATCTTTGAACCATCCAGATATTCCTTGAACCGGATCGCAATGCTTATATTACACGCTGAAAGCAATGGTGCAGAATAATTTTCTTTTAGAAACTGTGTAAAGGGAACTATTTTTCCAATACTGGTACGGACAGTCCTTACTGTATTTCCTTGTAATAACCGAATAATCCCATAATATTTAACCAGATTTTTATACGCATAAGGTATGCTTGCAAAATATATATTCATATAGTTGGCCGGATCTGTATTATTGCGTCTACGTTTATCACAAACCCATGTATCATCATCAAAATGAATATCACTTCCAAAAGCCTGGAGCAGTTCAATATATCGCCCTTTTTGAGTTTCATCATAGATTTCAATTTGTTGATACTGTGGAAATTTCATTAGCTGTCTCCTTCCACAATTGCTTTAACTGTATTCTCATAACAATTCTTTATAAAGACCGCTTGGTTATACTCTTTAAATTCTTCATAGTTTAAAATATTTGCTTGATTATAAGATAATATTAAGGCGTCAACTAAACGTGTCTGCTCTTTTAAAAGCTCTTGCCAATAGGGCAGATAAGCCTTTCCTGTACAGAGATTCTTGCAGTTGACACAATTTATCATACTGCTCCTATTAGCACACCCACCATCTGCCAGTTTTTTTAAACAAAACCCAAACTCAACCCGTCGTTGCTCTAATCTAAAATCCATGTAAAGTAGTCTACGTTCTTCTTCTGAATAATCTGCCAGCTGTTCCTTTGATATCAACAAATCAAACTTTTTGCTATAAAACTCTGTATTCAATGATGCCAATTTCATCTGACGAACCTCGGCATAATAACTGGAAGCACTGCTTCTGCTAAGATGTCCCAACCAATAGGCAAGTTCATCCACTGATCCACCATTTTCGATTAATGTAACCGCTAAGGTTTTTCTCTGCTGTTTGCTGGTAAAATGCCAAACTTCACCGCTCTCATCACAAAGATTATGCTGTTGAATCAGCTTATTTATTATCCATACATAATACCCCATGTTTATCATTCCAGGTCTATGATTCGGCTTTTGATTGACAAAAATATAAGGTACTCCCAATGTCTGACGTAACATAGCTCTTTCTTCAATCTGTACTTTTATTTGATCTGCTAATGATTGAAAAATCAAAACCCTATGATAATCCGAAATGCCTTGCTTCCTTCTGGCTTTCAGTGTTTTGTATGGTTTATATTTGATCTGGACCAAACCATCATAGGGAGACGGCTCAAGGCAGTCCGTTTCCAAGAACAGGACTTCTTTCATTCGCATGCCGGTACTTGAAAAAACACGGTATAATAAGGCATGTATATCATCAAGCTCATGAAGATGAGCATCAATCCCTTCTGCTACAGCTTCAGGTATAATTAATGTTCGAATTTTATAATCTTTAACATTATGAAACTTATATTGTTTAAAGGGATTTCCTTGTGGTACAGGACTTCGCATAGCTGCATCTCGCCGATCACTCGACAGGTAGTCCATTAGTAATGACATCACACTAAAAATTCTCATAATGCCTGATACTGATTTTCCTCCTGATTCTTGTCCAAAACGTCTCTCCATCACCATATACAGGGCTCTAACATCTACATCATCCACATCAGCGAAAAAGTGTAACGATGGATTCCCTTCAACTAAAAGATTGGCAGCTTCTGATAATGTATGAATGATTGTATCTTTTTTCGCCGAAATATAATAGTAACGGTATCTCATGAAATACTTAATTTCAAGCCGCAAGGATTTAGACTGAATCTTGCAAAAATCCATGGTGTTCTTATACAAAGATGGTCCATGTTTATAATAAAGAATCCATTGATCCGATTTAACATCAAGCTGTCTTGGATTATCTTCAATAAACTTTTTACACTGATGCTGATACTCTTTTTTGACAACTACATCTACCATTCGAACAAAATCTGGGTCAAAGCGTTCTCTTGACATCATTAAATTACTTCCCATAAGGCTTCTGCAAAAACTTTGAATTGTTATAAGTTTTCGTTCCATTGTAAATTTATTAGCCATATATTCTAGATATTCCGTTATCATAACTGTAGGTAGTTGAGCTAAAGAAGCTGTTGTCATCAAAGCTCCTATTCGCACCCTAATATTATCAAGCGGTTCCTTTTCTTCCACCTTATTTTTAACTTGTATTTTCCAGAAAGCAGAAAACTTTTCTTCGTAAATATCAAAAAAGCATTGGTTATCGCAAGGAATATTCTTTAAAATAGCGATGGGACTATCCGATTTATCGACTAATTGATTTTTGAACATATATACAAACGCCGGAAACATACTTGTTCTATTGGAAACAAGTTTTTTATCAGACAATTCCCATGCCCTAATATAGCGTTCAGTATAATAGGCAAACATTTTTATGAATGTCTCAAAATAAATTTCAATACCAATCCGCAAAAGTATAACATCTCCCAATATGGCGTTAATCTCACATATTTTTGTTGGATGCTCTTTGTACTCTTCATTAAGCAACAGCTCTCGGTATTCTCCGATTAATTGCTCCGTCAGTACATCTCCGATAGACTTTTTTCTTTGAAATCGTAAAATCACACCATCTATTTCCCAAAAGGCACTTCCTGTTTTTATTTCAATCAACTTGATCATTTGAAGTACCTCTTTTTTCATGAATTTTCTTCATAATGGCTTTAGCAATAACTGGATTGTTGTGATTTCTATAAGGAAGAATAGATTCTGCTGAATTCCACCCGAAACTTTCCATGATAATAGAATCATCAATACCATCCTCAGGATATAGTGCTTGATGCTCCAAATATTCCATCACTTTCGTACTTCGTCCGCTATGGGTACGGATTTTTGTCTGGTCAAATCCAGCTCTTTTAGCACATCGTTTAAATATTTTGTAGTAGTTTCCATAACTTAGCGGTTTGCCTTGGGCACCAGACCGTTGAAGATTAATAAAAAGTACATCGCTGATCACACCACTTTCATTTTCAGCAACCATACGCTCAGTTTGGATATATCTATTTAAAAGTTCACAGAGTTCTTTTGGCAGTGCAATTAAACGCAAATGATTGGTATGATCCGGATTAACATCTTGCTTTCCCTTAGATCGTGATGGCTGAATGGTCTGTTCCACAGGATCATAGTTTGACAGCGTCATACTTAGTACCTCGTCAATACGAAATCCTTCTAAAGTAATACCGAATACTGCCTTATCTCTTAGGGTTTCAAAAGCGTTATATAGAGCCTTTTTTTCAGCATCTGTATACCATTTAATGTATTCCCTACGATATTTCTGACGCGCTAGGCTCGCATCAATAATGTACTGATAATCATATGAATAGATTTGTCCATACAAAAATGATTTCTTTGCCCTATAGGTATCTTTTTTTGTTTGAAAGGTTATATTGGTTTCATAATTACTAGCCAGCCATTTATAAAACTCTGTTATAACCGTTAAATATCTGGCTGCAGTGGAAGAAACAACTGCCGTATCATAAAATAGTAGTTTCAAGTCTTCTGCGTCACCATAGATAAGTTTGTGAAGGAACTTTTTCACATGCCGATTCGTTGCTTCGTCATACTCCACACCTTCAGCTGCAAGATCATTAAGGAAAACAACTAGCATCTTCCCATATTCTCTTGCTGTACTCTTTTTACGTAATGCCTTACTTTCTAGCCATTGATTCGCTTCTAGCACAGGAATCTGCTGATCTGTAATTAAATGCCGATAGACCACTCCACCATCCCTTGTTTCAAAAGCAAAACGTACTAATCGAAACCGCTTTTTCTCATTTCTCATGGTACACCTCTTTCTGAGCAAGACTACTATGTCTGCCCAGAAAAAGTATACCATGACAGCATCTAAGGGCTACTATTGTCGTTATATTCAACCATATCAGGAATAAATCAAAGCATATTTATATGAACCATTTCAAATTTTAACAAATGAATGTACGAAAAAAAAGATTCTGTAACCATATAATAGTTGCAAAATCTTTTAATCAAGTATATTCAATTTGTTATTGCAATTTAAGAAATATATTCAATATGTATAACATAATGTTTATTAGCTAAAAATGCTTCAAATAAGTCATCTTTTAAACAAATTATCCAATATAATCATATGGATTCACCGCATTTCCATCCACAATAACTTCAAAATGAAGGTGAGGTCCTGTACTATTACCCGTATTCCCCGATTTTGCAATGGTCTCACCTTGACCAACAACTTCGCCATATTCCACCAATAATTTACTATTATGTGCATAACGCGTAGTTATCCCATTTCCATGATCTATATCAACTCTATATCCATAAGCATTATCCCAGCCTGCAAATATAACCTGTCCACCATCAGATGCTTTTACAGTAGTACCTGACGAAACCGCCATATCAAGACCTCTATGTGTCTTCCCCCATCTTGGTCCATAAGATGAAGTTAATCTGTAATAATTTAAAGGCGTTACAAAAAAACCAGCCGGACCATCCTCTGGTACAGGGGCTGTACCAATTAAAACCAATTGGGATACTGGTTCTGTTACTACAAGGCTTTCCATAATCGATTCATTAACGATTTCATCATTAACAATATCAACATCCATCTTCAATAATTCTTTACCCTCTTCACCTTCTTCAGCTATAACTGTCAACCCAGAATATATAGTATTATCCTCTTGATATACTACTTCTGGAGGAATAGAATTTATTTCAGTAGCCTTGTAACAATTAACAATCGATAATTCCGGAATTAACTTCTCAACTACAAGTTTTTCACCAATTTGAAGTGTTTTCTCACGTTTTTCTAACCAAGGATTTAGCTCATAAAGTTCTAAAAGACTCATTTCATTTTTTTCTGCAATTAATGACGCTGAATCGCCTGATTCAATAGTATATTCTGCCGGTTCTGAATTTAACCTCAATAACTCTTCAACCACATTTGTAACATTAGATATATTCTGTGAATCTTTTACCACCGATTCCACAATCACCTTCTCATTAAAATCCAACTTTGCTAAAACTTCGGATGGTTCATAAGATACATCATTGACAATTTCATTATTTCTTGTATATGTAGGATTGGGTCCAGCCATTACAAAGTTTCGTTCAACAATTTCTGCTGATAATGTTGGTATAGCTTCAAAATCAATATTCACATTTTCTCCATCTATAGTCACTTCAATATCTTTTGTATTCTCTGTAGATAATTCTACAACTTTCGTTAAAACCTGTTCTATTTCATCTTCTGACTCAAAATAATATATCTTGTCATCTACAGATAATTCATATATTAACTCTATTGACTCTTTATTCTCTGCTTTAGAATCTTCGTAATAATCGTTATTAAAGACTTGTTTTTCTTGATCTACCGTAGACGATTCAGATTTCGATATCTGTTTATTCATTAAACCGTTACCTGCGAAATCAGCTACTGTAAAACCCATCAATATTATTAGAAGCATTATCCCTATGCCTCCAAATAACCATTTCTTCATCACGTTGTAGTCCTCCATGTTCTTTTTCTCGTCAATGTTTAACTTAAGCAAAATCCATTTTACTTTATCACACTTTTGTGACATTTTCAAGTCAAACCCCAAACCCAAACAAATAATATAAACAAATAAAAAACACTTGACAATTGAATGTCTGTTCAACTATAATAAACTTAACAATTGAACAACCATTCAACCATTAGGTTAGTAAATACTTAAAATTAGGAGGAATATATATGTCTCACGATCACAATCATCATAAACCAAGTAACATAGGAATTGCCTTTTTGCTAAACTTCAGTTTTTCAATCATTGAAATTTTTGGTGGGATACTAACAAACAGTACAGCTATTTTATCAGATGCTGTCCATGATTTAGGCGATAGTCTTGCTCTTGCATTATCCTTTTTTTCTGAACGCTTGAGTAAGAAAGAGCCCACCAAAAAGTACCCATATGGATTTAAAAGATTATCACTTATCGGCGCAATCATAAATATACTTGTTTTGTCTGTAGGTACAGGTTATGTTATATCTGAAGCTATAGCATCCTTTCAAAATCCACAGAAAGTTGATTCTATAGGAATGCTATGGTTGGCTTTTTTAGGTATTGCGATTAATGGTATTGCCGCACTTAGGATGAAAGGCTCAAAGAAAATTCTCGACAAAACTGTTGTCATGCATCTTCTAGAAGACCTTATGGGTTGGGTAGCTGTTCTAGTTGTAAGTATAGTCATATATTTTACTAATTGGTATATATTAGACCCTGTTCTTTCTATGTTCATCGCTCTAGTTATTATACGAAATATATGGATAAACTCAAAACTAGTATTTGGGATTTTGATGCAATCAGTACCAGATGAAGACCTGTATAATGAGCTCAAAGAGCATATTGAATCTATTGAAGGTGTTAAACTTATTGATAACTTCAAACTGTGGAGTTTAGATGGCGAAGAACATATTGCAACCATTACATTATCTGTACTAGTTAATGCTGATGTTCAGAACATTCGACTTAAAACAAAAAGTATACTAAACAAACATAATATTAATCAAACTACAGTTGAAGTCATTGCATAGGAGAATATATCATGGAAAAAAAAACCTCGACAGATTGTACACCAAACGATATAAAAATTGTTGAAACTGTTTCTGAGGAATTGGCAAACTCGCAAAATATTGATACTGTTGCTAATTTTCTAAAAATCATTTCAGATCCAACCAGATTGAAAATAATAATGATTTTAGAAAACCATGAAGTCAGTGTCAATGATATAGCAGTTTTGATGAATATGACTAAATCAGCAGTTTCGCATCAGTTAAAAGTCTTAAAAAATGCAGGATATATTAAGGATCGTCGTTCAGGCAAAAATAAGTATTATTCTCTATTCGATGAGCACATCATGGTTATTATTCACTCCGCATATGACCATGTAAATCATTGTTAGATCAAGAAGTGCTTGTCATGTCAGAGATTATTCCATCTGCAATATGTTCTATTCCCCCTGTTTCCAAGCACAAAATTCATTAAACTATAAAGTGCATTTGCTTCTTTCATGGCACACTTATTTCTGAGCAAGACTATATATCCTGCTCAGAAAAAGTATGGCATGACGACTTTTAACCGTTATACTCAAACATATCAGAAATACGCTGTTGCAATTCAGGAAGCACCGTACCCTCTATCAATGCATACAATCCAGCTAATAATAGGGCTCCAATCACGACAGAAATCAATATTTTGATCGCTGTATCAATAAAAGTTTCCCCTCGATTATCTGCTAGAATCGTTTGAAGTTTAATCATGCCTCTCAAGCTTTTCTCTTTAACTGTACTCATAATTTTCTTCATAATCTCATTGCTCCTTTTCTTTTAATAGTTGTGTAATTATTCATTGAATCTGTAATGGAGGTAATACTCATCAAGTTTAAGCGTAGCAATCTCTATCGTGGTTACGCAGTGAAGAAAATAGAATCACGTCACCGAAAAGAGCATACAAACCTGCTAATAGCAAGGCTCCAATGACGATTGAAATCAGAATTTTGACTGCCGAATCAACCATGCCTTCACCGCTATTTCCCACAAGAATAACTCTTCCTTTAACCATTACTTTTACCATTTCCATTTGTGCTTTGTTCATTAACTTTCTCATTTCATTACCTCCATAAGTTTAAAATTATTTTTTATTTTTTAATCGGGACATGCCCATGATTAAACGTAGTAACCAATAATCAGATTTAGTGTTGCAGAAGCTAGAACTGCTCCTATAACTGAAACAATTACCGTTACAATACGGTTGTTCCACTTCTTCTGATCGATTTCATCTGCTGCACT
>SWCA01007989.1_pt1 | contig 16760 bp, 14 predicted proteins | sample 4692961 | NCBI WGS metagenome assembly SWCA01 (sample SAMN10267275, study PRJNA491770) | bioreactor metagenome | isolation source: DHS bioreactor inoculated with | place: Japan: off Shimokita Peninsula
GCCCAGCGTCAAAGGGGGCATCATGACGTAGAGTGCATCCGGACGAGGACGCGTAACCAGGCCCCCGAGCAGGGCGGTCACCGAGAAGCTGCCGAAGTTGAGCAGACGAGGCCAAAAGCGCTTGCTGGCCGTCGCATAAATCCATACGCGTGTCAGGGGGATGCCACTGTAATTTTCGCGCTGGAAAACCTTACCCCGGTAAGGCTCAAAAATCTTTCCCGTTGGGTAATTGGGAAAAGCGGTGAGGACCGAGACGTCATGTCCCATCGCGGTGAGATCTACCGCTATCTCCTGGACAAACGTAGCCGCAGCCGCCACTTCTTCCGGCTTGTAATGTGGAGATACCACGAGGACCCGCATATAACATCAGTCCCCACTAATACCTGTGTTGAACCTGTAATAGAACGCTGCTGTTTATTGCTGGCGGTGTCAGGGATGTCTCGGCAGCCGGTGGCACGTGCCGGGGGAATGGAGTGGTAAGCCAACACATACTATCATACACCAAGTTTCGAAACGTACGTCGTACATTTTTGTGGGTGTGAAAGACAGATTAGGCCATCATAAGTGTAGTGGTATTCTCCACGGATTAAGCTTACTGAAAAAGTTTGTTATAAATAGTGATATCTAATTCATGTAAATACAGCTTGTAATATTATAACAAATACAGTAAATAATTTGTAATGGAAATTCTTTGTCTAGAAATTTTCTGATACAATAAGAAGATAATTTATAAAGATGAATTTCCATACCGATTAAATTGTCTTAAATAACGTTGCCGGACTTTTTCCCCTCATTGCAGCCCTCCCGGTTGAGTGAAAGTATTTTTGGAAGTCTGTTCGGTCCTCAGGGGGCTGCAACTGTTGTTGCCGATTCCATTATTCGACCATTGTCATCTGCTCCTTCGCTCTTGCGGTGCGGGAAAGGGAATGCTACCTGTCGGCTGCATTGAGGATGCAGCGTACCCAGGCGGTTGTCACGAATCAGAAAGGCTCGCTTCATCCCGAAGCGCTTATGGTGCGTTTCTGCACTACTCACTTTGCCTTCCTCGACATCCACGGAGGGAAGGGGCGCTGGTTTTCCCTCGTTCGCCACAGAGATCCGATGGGAGGGCAGTTGACCTAGCGGGTTATTGTTCATGTGGGAAGGTCTCCTATGGAGCTGGTAACGGTTGTCCAGTTATTTCGAAGATGGATTTACCTGATACTGATTGGAGGGGTGCTCGCGGGGGGCGCAGCGTTTGCGTGGCGCAGCAATCAGTCAGATAAGTACGAAGCCAGTGTCACTATCGCGGTCGGCACGGCTATCGAAATCCCCAACCCGGATGATGCGATTGTCCGCACCGGCACCGATCTGGCGCCAACCTACGCTATCCTGGCCACGACCCACGAGGTGCTCGACGCTGCCATCGAGGCCAGTAGTTTTCCAGAAACCGCGACCGAGCTTCGGAAACACGTCGCCGCGAGTGTGATTTCCGACACGCCGCTCGTCGTGGTCGAAGTAACGTATACCGATCCGGTGCTGGCGGCGGACATCGCGAATGAGATTGCGCACCAACTTGTGATCGCCAGCCCCAGCTATCTCACCGAGGACCAGCAGGCGCAGTTCGACCTGGCAGAGGCTGAAATCGTGCGCCTGAGCGAAGAACTTCAGCAGGCACGCGACGAACTGGCCGCGTTGGATCGCGCTTGGCTGAGTGCTACTAATCCCGACGAGATCCGCCAACTCCGTGAACAGCGATATACCCTCGCCGCTATCATCAACGAGAAATCAAGCACGATTGCCACATTCTCCGTGACGATTAACGAGTTTCAGCAGCGCAGCAACTCGCTTGAAGTGGTTGCGCGGGCGCTGCCCTCCACCGAGCCGGTTGGGATTGGGCTGATTCCCATCACCATAGCCGGAGCAGTGCTGGGCATCGCCGTTGCGATTGTGCTGGCCCTGCTCCTCGAATACTTCGATGACACGATTCGCTCTTCCACGGCAGCGGCGCAGCTATTGACGCTACCTGTGCTGGCGACTATCTCGCGTTTCGGTCGCCGGCGTGCCAGTTACGCAGCGCGGTTGATCACGTATCACGATCCAAATGCGGCAGCCACCGAAGCATATCGCACGCTGCGGACGAACCTTCTCTTCCTACCCAACAAATCCTCCAAGCGTGCGGCATATATCATCACAAGCCCGGATATGGGTGAGGGTAAGACGGTTACGTCAGCCAACTTGGCCGTGGCAATGGCCCTTGCCGGGCTTCGGGTGCTACTGATCGATGCAGACCTGCGCCAGCCCACACTTCATCGCGTTTTTGGACTCAAAAATACGATGGGGCTGTCCAATCTCGCTACGAAGCTGTCCCCCGAAATACAGGAAGACAGCGACCTGCAGCCAAGCACGGTTCCCGAGCTTGATGGCCTTATTCAGGGGACGCGCGTGCCAGGCTTGCGAGTGATTACCAGCAGCCCGTCATGCATGAATCCTGTGGAGTTGCTAGGGTCGGATGCAATGCGTCGGTGGATCGATCGATTCAGGTCTATGCCAGACATCGATATGGTTCTATTCGATACTCCGCCTGTTTTGTCTGTAGCGGATGGACCAACCCTGGCAATGAACGGCGACCTGCCCGTTCTCCTGGTGATCCACGCACGGCGGACCCGGAGTGGCAAGGCGGTCGTAGCCAAAGAACAACTCGACGTTGTGGGTGCTCGCGTGTTGGGTGTGATTCTTAATGCGGCCAAATCCAAAGATAATCTTTACTACCCCGCAGTACGACATAGCAGCGGGGCATGATCGCGCTGATACACTTAACTCTGTAAGGACGGCGAATGCTTATATACCCCGGTTTGGGCGGGTAACCGGAGGCGATTTCCTGTCGTTTTGAACGAGATGCGCGCATCCAGGCGTCGACGCTTGTAGCGGTCGCTTACGTCAAAGTGGGGGTAATGTGTACGTCATCAGGCCGTTCGCTTTCCGACTATCGTTGAGCGCTCTCCGAACGCCTCTCCTGTCGCTGGCCAGCCAACTACGGGATAGTGAGACGCGCGGCCCCGTCCTGTTCATCCTGTCGAGCGGGATCAAGTCAGTCACGCAAATGATTACCGCCCTCATCGTCGCTCATTTCGTCTTACCCGAATATCTGGGTACCTGGCACAGCATCTCTATTCTAGAGACCTACCTGCTCATTTTTTCATTGGGCATCCCATCGGCACTCGCTCGTGAGTATGCTCTACACCGTGGGAAAAGCGCCGATGACGAAGCGCTGCGCACCGCGTGGGTGGGTCTCAGTAGCAGTCTGATTTGGGCGACAATTAGCCTTCTCGTGGTGGCTGCTTTACTTCTCTATTCGTGGCTAACCCAGGCAGACCAAAAGACAATCGCGGCTCTCGCGTTGTTTACCCTTCCGGTCTTTCTTGATCCGATCGTCATGTGTCTCAACGATCTCTACCGGGGCGGCGAAGAGTTCATGCAGTTGGGCAAGATCCAACTGTGCGAGACAATTTATCTCGTGATCAGCATTGCCATCGTAGCGGCGTTCGGCTGGGTTGGCCTTTTCGTTCGCTATGCCTCCATCGCGGCCATGAGCATCGTTTTGCGCTATATCTGGAGACCCGTCCCTTGGCGCCTCATCTGGGATTGGGACATCTTCAAGCGGCTAACCCATTTGGGTCTCAAAATGTTGTATGAGACCTACACTTGGGGTCTGGTCTTCGTTGCTGATCGGACCCTCATCGTGGCCGTTTTGGGAAAAACTGAGGTTGGCTATTATGCGCTGGCGCTGTCCGCCCAGACGGCCATTGTCACCATGCCCATTTCCCTGCGGCAGGTCATCTTTGCACGCATGAGCTTCCGGTATGGGCAGACGTCTCAAGCCGATTCGCTGTGGCGAATCACTTTTCTGCCGGTTCTCTTTAACGCTATCTTCCTCGTGATCCCGGTGGGTGTGCTCTTGATCCTGGTTGGTCCGTTTATCCGCACCTTCTTGCCGCAGTATGTACCCGGTATCCGGGCGGCCCAGTTGATGATGGTTTCGGGATATTTCTTGTGTCTGCAAACCAGCCGGTCCGTGTTCCCGACTCTCAACCGGATGCTGCACTATAACATTCTGACGTCTGCTATGCTGATCCTGATGTGGACTTTGGGCTACTTGATGATCACGACCTTCAGGTCCATCGAAAGCATCGCCGTGGCGATGGTGATCGTGATGGCCGTATATGCTCTGAGCGTCAACCTTCTCGCCTATTACACCATCCGCATGACGAGCCGGGGCGAAGCGGTGCTGAGCGCTGCCGTGCCATAAGACGTGACGGCATATATCCTTTTGAAGACAAAGGGCCGTAAATGCACAACGCTCTGCTGTTCTTAGGCGATTGGTACAGTATCCATCAGGAGACGGCGCGTGACGCCGTCGAGCAGTACCCCTTTGTCTTCAACCTCGAAGGGCCAATTTCGCGCCGGGGCGCGCCCGCGCCTGACAAGATTCCGCTGCATATGGAGCAAAACCGTATTCTGACTTGTTTTGGCCGCAAACCAGCTGCCGTATGCCTTGCCAACAACCACATTGCTGATTACGGTGACGAAGCTCTTGAGGACACGCTGGCCGAACTTCGCGCGCTAAAGATCCCTTTTTTCGGCGCCGGAAATGAGAGCAACGGGTACAACAATCCGGCTATTATCACGGTTGGTGATTACCGGATCGCGCTACTGGGTTACGTATGCCGGTCGACACATCCGATCTTTGCCGGGCAGGATCATGACGGCGTGTGTGAAATCGACGTGGATCGCATTGCACACGATATACGCCGCGCGCGTGAACAGGAGGCCGCTCGGGTGGTCGTCTGCCTGCACTGGGGCCAGGAAGACATCCTGCTCCCCACGCCCCAGGACGTAAAAACGGCACACCGGATCATCGAGAAGGGGGCCGACGCAATTATTGGCCACCATGCTCATGCCCCGCAGCGTATCGAGATCTACCAGGGGAAGACCATCGCCTACGGTCTGGGCAATCTTCTCATGTCGCACGACGATGTGCTGGTGCACATGACCGGTGATCGAACCCCTTCCGACTTCACATTTTCCCTGCGGAAGAGATATTGGAATCGTGTGTCGTGGGGGCTGATCTGGAACCCGGCGGATCTGACCAGTCGCACCAAACAGTTCTATTTTGACGATCAGGTTGTGTTCGAACGACCCTTCAAGCGTGCGCTTGACAGCATCAATGTTGCGTCAAAGCTCTACCCCGTGCACTTCAGGCTGCACATTCCCCTCCACACATTATTTTCGGTAGCGCCGGACTACGTTCGTAATCCAGCTCGTCTAAGACCGCGACATCTGGCCAGTGCGTTCCAGATTCTTTTGCGGGTGAGGAGAGGCTAAAATGACATCCTGGCGTGCTCCAGTCATTCGTACCTTTGATCGCTATGTCAAGCGCATGAATATTCATGACAAAGTGGCGGCTTTTCATCGCTATTATGCCCTGCCTCAGGCCGAACGCGCCGCTATCCAGGAGGAAAAGCTGGTGCGCCTGCTGAAGCACGCGGCGATTCACGTGCCGTATTATCGTGCTGTGCTCTCGGATGTGGGGGTTGCCAGATCAGATAGCACGATTGACCTGTCCCGCTTTTCCGACATCCCCATCCTGACCAAGCGCATGGTCAGAGACAACTTCGAGCAGTTGACGAGCGACGACCTGGCACATCGGCGCTGGTACTACAATGCGACCGGAGGGACGACGGGGGTCCCTCTACGCTGCATCCAGGATATGGAGTTCGGTAGTATGGGGCTGGCGAGCGAATACTACCACTATGAACTGCTAGGGGTTTGCCTGGGCGAGCGCGTGTTTAAGTTGTGGGGGTCGCCGCACGACGTGCTTCAAGGATCGGTCGGCTGGCGCGCCCGCCTCATGAGCTTTGTGCGCAACTACCACGTGTTGAACTCGTTTGGCATGACACAGGATGACATGCTGCGTTATGCGGAGATGCTTCGCACGAGGCGCCCGTCGCTGCTGATCGCGTACGTCGAATCGGCCTATGATTTGGCGCGGTTTATCTCGAAGCACCGCATCGACGTGCCGCCCATGAAAGGAGTCATCACGTCCGCTGGGACTTTGCTGCCTGCGATGCGTCCGGAAATCGAACAAAGCTTTCACTCCGAGGTCTTCAACCGCTACGGCTCGCGCGAAATGGCGAACATGGCCTTCGATCTCCCGTCCCATGAAGCGCTTGAGGTGAGCACGTATACCCACGTGCTCGAACTGCTCGACGACCAGTTCGAGCACTGCACGATGGGCCAGGAAGGCAGGATCATCGTGACCGGCCTGGACAACTACGCCATGCCGCTCATTCGCTATCAGATCGGCGACGACGCTACCGCACACAGTCTCACCGAAACACCCGTCCTATCAACGCTGACAGTGCGCGATCTCAGCGGCCACTTCGGGGATATCATTTTCAGACGTGATGGCACCCGCGTGCCGCCCGCGTTTTTCAGATGCGCGGTGGGTGGCCTGAACTACTCAGAATGCATCGACAAGGTCCGGATCGTACAGGAAGATTACGACTTACTCCGAATCGAGCTGGTGGTCAGCGAGGAGCTTCCAGCAGCGGAGACAGCCGAGATCAGGAAGCTGCTCCAGGCGGGAATGGGGGAGGACTGCCGCATCGAGTTCGACTACGTGGATGACCTGCTGCCTAATAAGTCAGGGAAGATGCAATATGTGATCTCCAATGTGGAGCGACCGTAAACGCCCCTTTGGACAACGTCTTGTAGGTTAGTTGATTCCATGAAGGTCAGGACTTCATAAATGGGCATTCAGCTCTCTCTCAGTAGACTGGCGCCATCGCCGATAGCGGCGAGACAGCACACGTCCCGCGGCCATATTGGTCGCCCGTTTACTGTATCCAGCATCATGCTGGCGGTTTACGTGTTCACGATCATTGCGTGGTCCCAAGTGTCTGAGCAGTCGGCGCAATACTCAAGGCTGGCGGGGCTGGCTCTGACGTATGTATTCCTCGTCGAATTTCTTCTTGCCCGGAAGCGAACGATCTGCCTACCCACTGAACTCGGCCCCCTGGTGGTTTTTCTATTGTGGTGTGTCGCCAGTCTCTTCTGGGCGAACGGTCCGGCCTGGTCCTTGATGACCATCAAGACGCTGGCTCAACTGATCGTGTTCTGGATCATATCGGTCAACGTCATGGTGTTCTACGGCAGCATTATCCCGGCTATCGTCGGGCTGCTGGCTGGCCTGGTCTGGGCGATCTTTAACGCAGTCAAGTCCAACAACATGAGTCTGTCCCAAACTACGGACACCCGCATCGCGAGCCTGCTCTCCAATGCGAATCTGTATGCGGTGGCGCTCGGCCTTGGCATACTCGCCAGCCTTTATCTGTACCGGTTCAGCCCTCTCCTTGTCCGATGGTTTTTGATAGGCTTCATCATTCTGGCCGTGCAGCAAATTTTCTTTTTCTCCGGCTCACGCAAAGGAATGATTGGCGTCGTACTGATCTTTGGCTTTTATTGGGGAATCATGCTGATCCTCAACGGACGACGCCATCCCGGACAGATCATCTTGTTTCTGCTCGGAATCGTCGTCGCCTATATTGCCATCAGCTGGCTGATCGCAAATTCCCCCTTTGGCGATCGCCTGCTGGGCTACCGGGATGAGCCATCGTTTTTAGTGCGCGAAAACTTGTTCGATTATTCTTTGGAACATTGGGAACAATCTCCCATCATTGGGCATGGCGCAAAGCAGTTCACTGCTATTTATGAGCGCGACTTCGGTATTGTCACCTATTCTCATAGCAACTATCTCGAAATCCTGGTGAACAACGGGGTGGTTGGCCTGCTGATCTTCTACAGTTTTTATGCTCTCATCGCGATCAAGTATGCCGGTGCATTTCTTGCGCACCGCGCAACCGTCGGCGATATGGCCTGGGCTTTTACCTTGATCGCGCTCTTTTTGATGTGGGATTTCGCCATGGTTTCTCTCGAAGAAAAACTCTATTGGACCATGTTTGCCCAGTTAACAGCGCATTGCCAGATCCTGCGGCGGCGGATAAGTGAGACAGTACGCAGCAGTAGCTCGTGAGCCTGGTTGGGAGTCTGGGCCTATACGAGTCAGTAGGTCAGGTCACGATGGCCCGAAGCTTGGGGTGTTATCAGGGATCGGCTCTCTGGGAAACGGTGGCGCAGTGTCAGATCGTGAATCTGGCTCTGCGCGGTCAATGCGTTTTTCTGTAAAGGATCGGACATGCAATTAGCACAAACAACCCTGTGCCGATCCAGTTGGCGCTTAGGTCTAGCAACGTGAAGCCTCGCGCCGGGATCCAGATCTGGGCGACTTCGAGAGCCAGGTCCAGGATCAGGCAGGAGCCAACAGCGAGAAGCAAGGCTCTCAACCGGGTCATGCGGTGGCGAATAAGGTTGAACAGGAAAGCCGTTTCGAAGAAAGCCAGGACGGCGTGACCCACGGCGTCTGTTCTTTCGCCGCCGCCGAAAACCTCTGAGACATCATCGACCAGAGTCCCCTTGCTGGGCCAGAGCAGGAAAAAGCAGAGGACCACTGTCCACACGCCCACCAACACCCATTCGGTGCCCGGCCCGTTTGGCGCAATCTTAAGTCCTCGGTCTCGCGAGTTTCTCTTCCGTTGGGAAGCTGACTGATCGGTTCCGGGCATATGCTACGACAGTGCTCTCCTGGCTGCTAGAATGGATGCCGTTAGGGTAGATTCGGTGCTTCATGATACGGTGTTCCCGCAGTTTGTGTTACCGCCTCCAGGTATTCCCCTAGTTCCAGCCGGACTGCTTCGAGTTCCGCAGCCTCCAGAGTCCAGTGGGTCCAGTCAGCGGCTACGGGCTGAATGATCGCCAGCGCTTCCGCTCCATATCCCAGGTTCTTGAGCTGCTGCACATATTCGTAGTCCTCTACGCCTTCACGAATCCACTTCAGGCGTACTGACGGCACAAAAGTGCTCATCCCCAACGGCTCGCCCGGATACACCAGCATGCCTTCACCCGGATAGGAAGATCCATCAATAGAAAACGTTTGCACATCGTTCCAGGGATCATCGCTCCAGTGATCCACGCTCCAGTAGAGGGTGCCTGTTAAGCCGAGACTCTGGTTGATTAGCGCCGGAATTCGGTAGTTGATCGGCGCAAAGTCGATCAACCACTTAGGCGAATAATCGTCCTGAACCAGCGCTGTGTAGAACCATACCTGATCGCCCTTCGCCAGGGCCGCTGCGACCTGCCCTGGCGCCTCATCCACCATTTTGGGCAACATCACCCACAAATCAACCAGCGAACGCCCCGTTCCGGTGCCATCGTCGAGCAGTTCGGCAGCGGGTGTCATCGTGATAAGCTGGGGGATTCCGGCAGCATGAAGCTGTTGGCCCCAGTCTTGGATGTACGGGAGGATACCCGGCAGGCACTCGTCGATCTCGTCAGCGGTGTAATTGTACAACAGCAAATCCGGCTGGTGCTGGGCGGCGCGCGCTTGCACCTCGGCAGTAGGCGGAGCTGTAGACTCGATGGTGCAGTGAGAATAGTAAGCGCCGCTCCAGAACCCCAGGTTAGTCGAGGTCAAACCCCAGTTGTCGATAAGCTCACGTTCGTCGGAAGGCTCGACATCTATCGGCATCACCTTGTGCTTGAGCAGCTCAATCAGATTGGGCAGCGTATCACGTTTTTCGATTCCGAACGCGGAATTGAGCGAGGGCTTGAGCGGCAGTTCGAAGTCCCAGACTTCCAACGTGAACTCGCCACTCGCGGTCCCCTGGTCACTGATGACGACGAACGCGCCATGATAGGTTCCCGAGGGCGTATCGCGTGGGACAAACAGATCCACCCAGAAGGGTTGATTCTGTCCCGCTGGAACATCCACCGGTATAGCCTGCAGTGCAGCCCCAGCCGGCGCCAAGCCTGTTTGTGGATCAAGGAAAGGAATCAATGCATCGGGATACCAGCCCACACCCTGTGAGCGCTCAGCGCATCCTCAGGTAGGGCTGGCCTGCTCGACATAGACGTAGTGTTCACGGTATAGAGTGATGGAGGAAGACGGGATGCGTGTGCCGTCTGCGCTAACCAGATCGGACACGATCAAGGAAACACCGGTCAGGTTGCCTTCCGAAGCATGTACTCCAATCTGAAAGGCCTCGTACTCACCGCGTGCGGCGTGCAGCGTAATCGCGTTCGTCTCCCCTGGAAGATCGTTTGGCCTGATGCGTTCCATCGCGTCGACGGTCCAGACGACAGGCTCTACTGAAGCATGCTTTAGACCGTATGCATCCGACGGCTCGCCCAAGGCTAACAGTCCAAGCAATAGGCAAAGGCAACGGCAGAAAAAACGCAGCATTGGGTATCTCCTGCTCATCGATTCACGATTGCGATGACATAATGGGCGCGGCGAGCTTGGCCGGACTGGTCCATGTCGGATTCCTGGGGCCAGGGAAGAGGAGAACAAGCCAGCCGAGCAAGGCCGGGTAGATGGGCAGGTTGGTCTCGCACTGATTGGTATGACGAGGCCGGTTCGTCAGGAGACATGCGCGGCGCGAGAATGCTCGATTTCCAGAACAGGGATAGACAACGCTATTCCTTCTATCTTTCATTGCCGAATGCTGCAAGGCCACGGGGCTTCCCGCTTTCTACTAAGGCATCGATTTTCGGTTCCCCGCGCCGCTAGGCTGGCTGTTTGCTGTCCAGAGCAGCTAATCTATCGTTCCTAATACTCTACCATATTCCAAACGTGGTTGGCTATAGGACTGTATAAACAATTATTTTTATATATTTATCATAATAATTTTCTGAGAATACCGGTGCCATGACCATCCTTTATTAATATCTTTGCTTCTATAATTCAAACTGTTACTACTGTAAGGATTCAGTAAGGTATTGTAATGTGATATTTAGGATAGATTGCTATCCTGTGTACAGGGTGTGAAATAGATCTTTCGTTACTAGGTGTTCTTAGTTTCTGCAAATTTGACCTTATGTCTGCTGAGAGGGGGCGATATAGCGTGGAGAGATGAGCTGCTCTCTCTCCAGTGAATGCAGATTGAAATATTGCGTAGATTTCGGGCTATAAAAAACCCTTGCAGGCCGTGCGCAAGCCGCCCACCCCCACTCCTCCCTCACATCTCTCCTGGTCGCGTGCATCACAGTCGCAAGGACCTGTTCCGTTACTGAAAGCGTGTTCATCATTCTTAGCCACCCAAGAGTCGGGAAGCCTTATGCCAGGGCCCTCACCTGATTGAGTGAGTGACCCGGTTTCTGGCGATCGCCCCACAGGGTGCGGTGATGATGGGCGCAGGCGGTACATAATCTGCGACATTGCACGGAAGGATCAAAGAAATGCTCGTCCGACGGCAAACATTCCTTCCATTCGCTTCTCCGGCGCTCACAGAGGAGGAGGTCTGCGCAGTTATAAACACCTTACGTTCATGCTGGATCACGACGGGTCCCCAAACTAAATCCTTTGAACAGCAGTTTGCAACTTTTCTGGGGGCCGAAAGCGCGCTTGCCCTGAATTCCTGCACAGCAGGACTCCATTTGGCGTTGATAACCCTCGGCATAGGTCCTGGCGACGAAGTCATTACCACGCCAATGACGTTTGCTGCGTCGGCCAACGTGATTGAACATGTTGGCGCGCGGGTCGTTTTGGCGGACGTAGAACCGGATACACTTCTGATTGACCCTCTTGCCGTTGCCGATTCGATTACGGATCGCACTAAAGCCATTCTGCCGGTGCATTACGCGGGGCATCCTGCGGAGATGTATCCAATCCTTGACCTCGCGGCGGCCCATAAACTCTTCGTCATCGAGGACGCGGCCCACGCGCTGCCAGCGTCGTACTGTGGTGAGACCGTAGGCACCATCGGGGATCTGACCAGCTTCAGTTTCTATGCGACGAAAAATCTAACCACCGCGGAAGGCGGCATGCTGACGGGGCGCTCCGAATTGATCGAGAAGGCGCGAACCTATAGCCTGCATGGAATGAGTCGCGATGCATGGCGGCGCTACGGGGAAAATGGCTCCTGGTATTACGAAGTGGTGGTTCCTGGATTCAAATACAACCTGACCGACATCCAGGCTGCGATGGGCCTCGTCCAATTGGCGCGTCTACAGAAGATGCAGCTACGACGCCAGCAAGTGGTGGCTCGCTATCACGAGGCCTTTTCAAATATGCCGGAATTGGAGGTGCCGACGGAACGTCCCTATTGCAGTTCCGCCTGGCATCTCTACGTGCTGCGCCTGAACACAGATCGGTTGCGCATCCAACGAAACCAGTTCATCGAGGAGATGAAGCTACGTTGTATCGGCACGAGTGTCCATTTCATTCCGATCCATCTGCATCCCTACTATCGGGATAAGTATGGTTGGATGCCGCTTGATTTCCCAATCGCTTATCAGGAATACCAACGCCTGGTGTCGCTGCCTCTACATCCTGCGCTGACCGAAGAGGATGTGGATTACGTCATCGACGCTGTGCAAGATATCGTGGAACAATACCGATGCTAAAGCGAAGCGTAGATCTAGTGGGAAGTGCCTTAGGACTGCTGCTCATATTGCCGCTGATACCCGTGCTTGCGATTCTGATCTATGTAACGTCGCCGGGACCCATTCTCTACCGGGCACAGCGCGTTGGTCGCGATGGGCGGCCTTTCACCGTGTACAAATTCCGGTCGATGGTTCTGGACGCCGACCGCGCCGGACCTGGCGTTACAGGGGCCGGCGATTCTCGCATCACGTCAGTTGGCCGGTTTCTGCGCCAGACCAAACTGGATGAGTTACCCCAGTTGTTCAACGTGCTGCGTGGCGACATGAGCCTAGTGGGGCCACGTCCAGAAGATCCGCGATACGTTGCGCTGTATACGCCGCAGGAGAGAGCCGTTCTAACGGTACGCCCGGGCATTACAAGCCTTGCGTCTATCCGGTACCGACATGAAGAAGCCCTGCTGGCTGCAGATGATTGGGAAACTCAATACGTTCATGACCTTCTGCCCAAGAAGTTGCAGATGGATCTGACGTACGTTCGGGATAGATCGCTTATGTTGGACCTGAGGATACTGATGGCGACGCTGGTCGCCCTGGCGCAGCGTAAGCCAGCTTGAGCTTGATGAACTGAAGTCCACATCTACAACTCGTACGACATATCTCCACAAAACGGCGGGCTGGGGGTTCTATGGGTTCATCACAGCGGTTAGCGTTCAGGCATATTCCGGGGACTTTCTTCCCCAAAGCGCTACTTTTGGCACTTGACGTCATTATTCTTACGGCGGCCTATCTGCTGACGTATACTGTTCGCGCCCTGACAACACCGCTCAGTGTGGAGCGTACGGTCGAGTTTCTCACCGGCGCGATTCTCTGCACTACGACGGCGCTCTATCTCAGTGGTGCGTATCACCGGATCTGGTCGTGTACCAGCGGCCACGACGTTATCGTGCTTGTCAAAGCGGCTGGGCTATCCGGGCTGATTCTCGGTGCAGTTGACTTCGTGCTGCGTCCTCGCCCCATTCCCCTCAGCGTCGTCTTTGTCGGTCATGCTCTCGCCTTCGCCGGATTTGTAGCCGTTCGATACCGCTCTCGTCTGCTAAGCGGTTTCGACTGGCGGTGGCGCGCCATCTGGAATCGGGAGTTTCCACAATCGGAGATCCGCGTCCTGATTGTAGGAGCGGGAGATGCGGGTCAGGTGACCGCCTGGCGGCTCAAACACCGCGCGCGAGGGGAACGATGCCGGGTTGTCGGCTTTGTCGATGACGATCCGGCCAAGCAGAAATTGTACATTGAAGGCTGCCGGGTGCTTGGTACACGGTACGACATTACGCGCCTTGCAGAGCGGCTCAAAATCGATCTAATCACCGTCGCGATCCACAATATTTCGGGACCTGATTTCAGGAGCATTCTGGAGTTCTGTGAGAGTACGGATGCCCGTATCAAGATCGTGCCGGACGTGCTGGCGGCGATCAATAGCAACAATAACGCACCGCTGTTGCGCGACGTGCGCGCTGAAGACCTACTGGGTCGCCAGTCCGTGCGCTGGTATCCCGGCGTGGACGCGACACCTATTTTGAACAAGGTCGTCCTGGTCACCGGGGCTGCAGGGTCGATCGGGTCCGAGCTGTGTCGGCAGATTCTGAGGTATGAGCCTGTCCGGCTGATCATGCTGGACAACAACGAGAGCGGGCTACACGATCTATATACCGAGTTGGCGCCTAAGGATCAGGACAACAGTCTTGTTCTGGCGCTGGTTGATATCACCGACCGCGAAGCCCTGGAACGGATCTTCCGACAATACCGGCCTCAAGTGGCCTTCCATGCGGCTGCCTACAAGCACGTGCCCATGCTGGAGTTCTATCCCCAGGAAGCTATTCGGGTCAATATCGGCGGGACGCTAAACAGCGCGGAGTTAGCACGAGACTACGGCGTGAAGCGCTTTGTCCTGATCTCGACTGACAAGGCGGTCAATCCGTCGTGCGTGATGGGGGCCAGCAAGCGTGTCTGCGAACTCCTGATGCGTGCGTTCTCGAATGGAGAGGATGCGACGCGGTTTACGGCTGTGCGCTTTGGCAATGTCCTGGGCAGTCGCGGCAGCGTCGTTCCGATCTTCAATCGCCAGATTGACGCAGGCGGTCCTGTCACCATTACCGATAAGGAGATGATGCGTTATTTCATGAGCATCCCCGAAGCAGTGAGCCTGGTTATCCAGGCTGCTTGCATGACCAGCGGGGATGATCTGTTCATGCTGAAAATGGGAGAGGAGGTACGAATCGTCGATCTGGCCGAGCGGATGATCCGGATGCGCGGTTTGCGACCGTACATCGACATTCCGATTACCTTCACCGGCGTCCGGCCTGGGGAGAAACTACACGAGGAATTGTGTTCCCCCGAAGAAGGGCTACGACCAACGCTGCACCCAGATATTGTGCAGCTTGTCAGCCATTGCTATGGACAGCAGCCAGCGAACTTTTTCGAGCGAGTGCACTACTTAGTAACCGCAGAACCCCTTCCCGGTCAGGATGTGTTGAGCCAGCTACAGGAGCTTGTCCTTGTAGATGAAATCGTGCCCGAAGAACGGCAGGCAGTTCTGGCGTAGCGAGGCGTTGCTTGGGTCAGATCGGCTTTCGATGCTTCGAAGACTGAGAGCAGGGGAACGGACAAAAAGTATACGCGAAGAACGCGAAACAAATTCCCACCGCTGATGTGGGGATAGGGCAGGGCGACGTTCCTGGCAAATGACGCGAGTGACTTGGAGGTTCACACCACGACTATCGACGATCCGGTTGAGCGAAGAATCACCTTCAGATTGACTTTATAGCACCTACGAGCCTCGTTCAGGGTCTTGAGGTGTTACAGACGTAACCGATTGGCAATCCCACCCAACCCCGTCGCCTTCATGGCAAAGGTCGGGAAATTATCCAGGAAACTGATGTTCACGCGGGGAATTAACAGCGGGCGCTTCCGGATTTGGCAGGCGGGGATAGGTCCGCGAGTTAAGGTAAAGGCCAGAGTATAGTCTGCTTCACGCAGAGCTTCCAGTACCGTTTCATTATAGTCCAGCGGTCCGCCGTTCGGATAGGCAAAAGCATAAATTGGGGTGCCCAGCTCCGCCTCAAGCTGCACTCGCGCGTCAACCAATTGGTACGACAGGTCCGCCTTGGGCACGCGCGTCAAAATGGGATGTGACGCCGTATGCGACTGACAGTCGATCCCGTGGGCGACCAGTTCCCGCGCCTGGTCCCAATCCACAAAGAGCCGCTGTGTAGGTCGTTCGACGTCGAGGCGCTCATGTATAATGCGCAGGACGGCCTGTTTTTCCGCATCGGGTATGGCTTTTAAACGCTCCAACAGGACCACCAACATCGCATCGCGTTCTTGTGACGAGGCTAAAGACAGTTCGCCGAGAAGGGGTAGATCGGTGTGAGTACACTTGGTGTGCGCAAAGCAGTAGGCGATTTCATCCCACCAGGGCCAGTTTTCTGAACCGATGAACTGCGTGATCAAAAAAATCACCGCTGGGAGACCGTGTTTCTTTAAGATGGGGTAGGCATGCTCGTAGTTATCCAGGTAACCATCATCAAATGTGATGAGCAATGGACGAGGTGGCAGCGGCGCCTCGTCGACAACATAGTGTTGCAGGGCCGCAATATCGATCACGTTGAAGTGCTGCACGACATATTCCATTTGCTGGGCGAACTCTTCGGGGGATGCGCTCACCGTATATCGCAAGCCTAAGCAATCGGGCGTGTCAATGTAGTTTACGCGGTGATAGGCCAGGACAGTCAGCCTGTTCGGTCCCCACGCCCAATCCAGCACCCGCGCTCCACCAACTTTGAATAACAGAGTGGGGGCTAGTCGTGATCTTTTCATCGCTATATCCCTAAGGCGCTTTCTAGCTATATTTCCCGAATCACCCGCGCCGGATTTCCGGCTGCAATAACTCTGGGCGGGAGGCTTTTGGTTACGACGCTTCCGGCTCCGATAACGCTGCCGCATCCTATCGTGACACCTTTTAAGATCAAGCAGTGCATGCCGACAAAGACATCATCCTCAATTTCAATTGGAGCGGCCTCCCCTTGATCGCTGACAGTCCGGCGCATCTCCGGAAAAAGAGGATGGAAATCCGTGTCGCAGATAATCGTATTGGCCCCAACTGCAACTCGCTGGCCAATATGAATTCCGGTTTGCGCCACAATCGAGCCGCCCGACATACCAAAACTGTCCCCAATGATCAGATTGGCTCCTCTTCGGAGCGTACATATGATCACAGGACGATTCGG
>SWCA01005084.1_pt1 | contig 16702 bp, 12 predicted proteins | sample 4692961 | NCBI WGS metagenome assembly SWCA01 (sample SAMN10267275, study PRJNA491770) | bioreactor metagenome | isolation source: DHS bioreactor inoculated with | place: Japan: off Shimokita Peninsula
AATCGCTCATTTATCACTGTTTGATTATGAGCGTAAAGATAGTAAAATCAGGGCTTTCAGCCAATTCTTGGCACCTAAAAAAACTAAAAAAGCGCTTCGCTTTGTCGCTTTTTCAAGAGCCTTTTTTTAGGCTTCACATTTTTTACAATCATCATTAAATCGTGCCAATCAATGGACTGAGATGTGAGGGCTTCACCGAAGGTTGGAAGCTTAAAAACCCCACTTTCAAGCTTCTTGTGATAGATAACCAGGCCACCGTGCTCCAGGTGCAGAATCTTCATGATGGTGAGTCTTCGGTTGACAAAAATGAAAACCTCACCGCTTTGAACATCGCGTTTCATAACCGAGCTTACTATGCCACTAAGGGTGTAAAAGCTTTTGCGCATATCCACCGGTGCCGGATAAAGAAAGTATTTTAGCTTACCATGTAAATGAAACATCCGGCTCTAATCAAACAGGTGAACAATTGCTTTTAGCAAATGCATATCGGCCTTATCTCTTATTATCATTTTTGTGCCGTTGGGAAACACAAACTCGATGGGGGCATGATTGCCTGAGCTGCCGGAACTGTTGATGGGAGCCTGGATTGTCCGCCGACTGGCAACCGGTAAGTTGGAATCAAAGACCAGCGGAACAAAACTCCCGGGCTGATGCTGCGACGCCTCACCCAATTGTTTCTTCCAGTAGTAGAATGTGGAAGGGGCAAAGCCCTGGTTGGAACAAAAGTCCTTTACGTTCAAGCCCGACTCCTGATACTCCTGGAAGAGCCTCTCAAATGTTGATAGTGTCATCCTCATTTTTTTCTAACAAAGAAACAGCGAGATCCCCTGGCTGGCAATATGTATTACGCCGAATGCTTACGTATAAATGAATCACAGAATTCAATTAACCTTTTCTACAATGGAACTCTTTTATCCCAATCAATTATAGATTGTCTCGCTACTGATTTCAGCCTCTTTTTTTCTTCAGCTCAACAAAGACTAAAGATTTTACCCTCAATCGACGGTGTTGCCCGAAGATTGGGAAAGAAGATCATAGTATTTATCGACGCATTGGACGAAATTCAAATTCCTAATTTTAAAAGAGAATTAAGTGAATTCGCACTTAACATTAAGCATCTGAACAACATTAAACTGTGCGTCTCTTGTAAAGAGAGTATTTGGAATGAGTTCCTTTTTATCAATGGTGAAAAAAGCTACTTATACGAACTAATTTCAAAATCCCGAAACCATTCAGATGTCAATAAAGTCCCTGGCTTTGTTTTAGGGCGATTTGATAAGCACCAATCAAAAGAAGCAATTACCAAATTCTTTCAAGCATATAATATTACAGGGGATGTTAGCAGGTATCTTCATGAAGACTTTAAACATGGTTTGTTTCTTCATCTATTTTGTCAGGTTTTTCAAGGGCAAGAAATTCCCAAACAGATACCCTTTGATTCCTTGTTACAAAAATTCATCGATTATAAACTGAGTAAAATTGAAGATCCATCGAAACAAATGATAATCCCCATTTTATCTGAATTGGGAAAATTGATCATTGAACATGAAAACCAAGAAAGTCCAGGAGTCAGCATATCACATCTAAAAGAATCAGTCGGATTAAGAATATTAGAGCAGCTACCTATTGAATTATTTTCTCACAATATCCTAATTAAAAATGAGGAAGATGGTAAATTATATGTTTCATTTTATTATTCAAGGTTAAGAGATTACATCATTATAAAATTTAGCTACGGATTTAGGCAATTATCTGCTCAGAACTTCGACATACTCGTACCAACCTTTCTTAATGGCAATATTGGCAGGAGTGTGCTTCAATTTTACTCAAGTATTGCTCAATCAAACCATTTAGAAATATTGAACAATCACTTCCGAACTAGATTGGTCAATTATGTAGAGAAATACGAAGAATATCTTAACACAAACTTTCCCAACACAAAAGCTTCTTTTGATCCCTACACTTTAGGTTCAATAGGTATAATAGTTCCTAAAGATTTGCTTTCCGGAAATGAAGCCTACGCATTATTTCCCATAGACAAAACCAAAGAAAGTACTCCTAAATATATTGAGGATGAAAATATTGTATCTTTGAACAATGTCGTTTTTGAAAAATACAATGCCAAAACGATCCACGGGAGCTTCGGAGGACTTATTAATAATGACATAGAGAAAACTGTCACAACCAATATATTTTCTCAATTAAAAAGAATCATCGAGAATCAAGAACTAAACGAAGCATGTTGTGTTGATTTACTAATTGAAAAAGTAATTCACCTCATATACGAGTTTAGAGAAAAATTAGGTTTAAACTATCAGGTTAAAGACAGCCATTTTCCTCGATTAGAGAATATTTACCCAATAGACTTAGATGATATCAAAAAGAGAATATATAAATTCTTTGTTACCGAATATTATGTAGAAGAAAGTATAAAACAACAAATAAAAGATGGCCGAATCCAGGTTAAGAACAATGTATATAGCTATTCTAGAAAACAGCTCGATTGGGATAAGATAAATTCTAAAGTGCAATTAGCAATCGAAAACGACAGTTTGATTGAAGTAACTACTTCAAATAATACATTTATCCATTTGGGAGATTGTATCGATCTGTTATTAAACAAGGAAATTGTCAAAATAGAAAATCACTATTTGCCTTTGCCGGATATTCCTGTATCACAGATAAAAGATGAGGTTTCGAGACGAAATGGAAGAATCGGTTATATCCCTGCAGTTATTATCGCTCAATTTTCTCAGGAAAAAATAAAACTATATATCAAGGAATTCATCCGTCTTTTTGAGAAAAGCTATTCCGAATTTGTAGAGGCCAATTTCCCGACAATAAAAGATCAATTTAAGTTCTATTCATCTATTCCACACCGCTATATAATATTTTATGACGGGCAGGACGATTTGAGTAGGTTCCGCTTTGGAATTGGATATAAAGACTCTAAAGCAATCAGCCTCTCATATGAATTTACCACCTTCGAGAACTGGCATAATAAATTCGAAATGTTTGATATTTCTATATTCAAAGGATCAAATATTACAGATCTCTTTTGGAATCATCGTAATTCAAACAGAATAGCGAAACAAGTCAATAAATCGAAAATTGAAGAATTTTTGACTTTAAGAAGTTGGGTATATAAATTTTTGAAAGATGATTTTGAACAATTTATTGAAGCAAACAATATTGAAATCAAATAAATTCTATTATTCCAGTTTCCGTACTATAAAATCAAAAACCTGATCTTTTTTTACGGTATTCAAAAACAGGGAGTATTAAATAAGGACCTGTTCCTTCCGGAAACATTTCATTATCTTCAATATACGCTTGCGCCTCTTCTGGAGAGTTAAATAAGCTTGAGTTGATTTGCGTTATACCCGTTGTTGACATCCCTTTGGGGCCGTATTGAGACTGAGGGCCATTAGCAAAGAAAATTCCGTATTTAGGTTCCATATAGCTTAGCTTTAAACAACACGAAATTAGTAAAAAGCGGACATGAAAATAATACCAAACAGACTTTCCACGATTTCTGTCACGGCTTTAAAACATCTCTCCATCCCATAAATAATCAAGGTAGGTTGGATAAAAACCACGATCCAACATGCCTTAAAAACGAACAAAAAAAGGGGAAATTCCCCTTTCGTTCAATCTTCCCCTGGCAGCACGATAAAAATTGCCGGAACTGGATTATCAATATCATGAGCTGAAACAACAGCCTTCAATGTAACCAACCGGGTTTCGGGCTCTGATTGAAATTCTTGTTTTTCATTATCCAGCCAGCTGATTTCTACCGGAAGCTGGAACAGCACCTTGAAAAATAATAACCCGCCGCCCTTTGACTTTCGGGCCTGAACGGCGAATATAAATAACAAATCCCACAACCGACCATCCAAATCCTAGTGTTCCATTCCTTCGGGTTTTCGAATGTACCGATTCCAGACTATTCCTGTCACGAGCACCAGGTAAACAATCCCTGCTTCTTCTGATATCTTACTATCAACTGATACCAGTACACCATCTGCAATTGCTTGCTTGGTTGTGTAAGAAGAAATAACTTGAAACTCTTTTGACATTTTCATTTGCTGCTGCCTTGCAGACTCTTTAAGGCATCTGGCTCGCCGGTTAAACTCAAGTTTTGAGTTTCTGCCATTGAGTTATCGCGGATTAAGGCAAGGGGAACGCGGCAGCGGGATTCAGACACCCTTGCCTATTCCGAGAAGCAATTAATAACTTTCGGGAAATTTGAGTATAAGAATAGTGAGATACTGTCGAATTCCCCAATCGGAACAATAGATATGCTTATTTATGACTAATTTTACTACTTATAAATGAAAACTGAAACTAAATTAAACACCAACTATGACTGAAACTATTATTATGAGCTTTTTTCGTGAAAACATTGTGTGGATTCTTTATTATTGTTTCGTTTCGACTACTGTAATCATTACAATGCTATTCACTGGGATTCAACGAAAAAGAAAGTATCTAGTGTGGAAAAAAGACACCTTGAATCTGTATGTTTTTAAGAGAGAATGGGAGCTAAATAGTGATCAACTTCTAGAAGAGTTATTTTCGGAGAACGATCGACTGAACAAAGAAAATAAATTGCTAAAAGAAAAGGTGACCGAACTCTCTATTGTTTCGCTACTAATGCTGTTGATAACTGCACTTACAGCCAAAATAGGCTCTCATTCGAATACCCGTAAAAGGAGGCCTGGGTTTAATCGGTAAAATTGATATTGTCTGCAATATTAAAACGGAAGAATGTTTAATTCTACAAACAAAAAAATGACCAAATCCACTCAAAATCAAATAGATGAAAACACCACTAAACTGATGAGCTACATCGAAAGTTTTGATAAAAATATTTTTATACCAACTTTTATATTTTTGCTGTGGGCAGATCGTACAACTAATAATAATTTTCTTCAGCTGTCTTCTAAAGTCCAACAAGTTCTATATATTCTCAGGCTATTTTTAAATGAAAAAAATGGAAATCGAAAAGATATTGATTTTCAAAGAGTTCAAAGCTTAACGGAAACTATAGAAACACTCTATAAAGAAAAATTTGCCGATGGACAAATAGAGGAATACTATGATCATCATTATCGAAAATCACTAGCTATTTCAGGAACTTATTTGAATTATTTTTTAAACTCGAGTCTCGTTTACATCGAGCAAATTGTAAGTAGAATTAAAGGAACATTTGGAAGACTATCAGATTATATTATTGAACAAACAGAGCTTTCAATTGATGACTATTTGGATTTCTATTTGGAAACGGTAAAAATAAGCAGCAAGAAATTTCAAGGTTGTCATGAAACATTCATCTCTCAACATGTTGACAAAAATGAAATTGGCACAACCTGTTATTCGAAAGACAATGCTCTTTTCCTCCCATTCTCTCTTCCTCATGAACTAGCATTGTCGCAAGCTGATTACGAGATGGAAGTAAATAAACTTGAAAGACTCTTTTCATATTTTTCATGTTGCCCTGGAGATAATGGCAACAGCTTTTATTGTTCTCCCAACATTTTGTGGTCAAAACCCTTTATTTCGTTAGCGCAAAAAAAATATTACTTAGCATTTTATCCTCAACTAATAATTTCGATATACTATTTTCTGTACGACATCTGTGATAAGAAGGATAAACAAATAGCAAGCAGGGCTCGGAGCGCTTATTTAGAACAGAAAACAAAACAGCTATTCGAGAATTACTTAACACAATACAAACCAAAGATATATGTGAATTATTATCTCAACTATGGAAATAATGAAAAAGACCTTCTTATAATTTCGAGAGATACTGCTATTATCATTGAGTGTAAATCAAAGAAATATAACGAACCATTGGGCAATACTGAATTATCTTTTGAGCGAATAAAAAAAGATTTCAAAGTATCTATTCAAGATGCATATAGACAAGTCAATGAAGTAGAAGAAGCTATCACCAGCATAGACATACTCACAATTACAGATAAAAAGAGGCACCCAGTTGAGGTTATTCAAACAAAGAAATTAAATCACGTTTACTCAATTATAGTTACGCAAGAAAGATTCGGTCAAATCCAATGTGACCTAGGTCTATTATTAAACAAAAAGGATGAGGATCCTTATCCGTGGAGCGTATCTATTGACGATCTAGAATCGATATTGCTTACATTTTCAAGAAAACAGAATCCCTATGGTGAGCTTCTTAACTATCTTCAAAATAGAGAAAAATTACATGAGCGATTAATTTGCTTCGACGAGTTAGACCTTGCAGGATACTTTTTAATGCAAAAAAAGGATTTCATAAAAGCTTGCAACTCTGAAAATATATTCATCTCTTCTTCTGATGTTTGCCAATTATTCGACGATTTATATCAAAATGGATTTGGATTTGAAGATGAATACTTTTTACCAGAAAAATTGAAAATCTCTGTTCCAGCATTACTCACATATGAACTCTGCAAAAAACTAAAACTAAAAACGCCACAAAATATATACGAATATAAATGTCAAAATGGAATTTCGGATAATGCATTGAGATCGTTCAAAAAACTTTTTACTACATCTCGTGATAATCCTGAAGTGAAAGAATTATTTGACAAGATAAAGTACAAATCAATATCATATAAAGACTTCCATCCATTAGAATAATCAGAATATATTCGGCGCCAAATACAATAGAACAGCAAGACTCATCATTTTTTCGTCACCTAGTTGCATCAACTCTGATATTATTTTGCATAGAAAGCCTGTCACAAGAAAACTGCGTTGGATTTCTACCGGTTAGCACATTATTATCTCCTCATCTTTAAACCAATTTTTCGAAACTGCATATTCTTTAACCTGTGCTGGGTTCGAAGTATAAGCAACAACCGCCAAGCTCTTTTGCGCCCGACTACAAATAACATAAAATAAACGCCTAGCTCTATTGACACTGGTATCAATACCATCTGCTTCATTTTTCTTATCGGTCAATGTTAAGGGAGCAACGCCCAAAAGCTTGTCATACTTGAACAGAAAACCTCGAGAATCTTCATCATCCAAAATCGCCATCACTCTTGGAAATTCAAGTCCTTTAACACCTTGGTGAGTGCCAAAGGCAGATTTATCCTCAATATATTCACTGTATGCTTTTAGCTCGGAGATAGAAGATGACAAAGCAGCATACCAACTCAAACCGACATTTCTATAATCCTCCTCATCTTCCACACCCGATACGTCGTCAGCAATATCATCAAGCGCACAGGCTATCCTTATTTCGTCTGGAACAATGAAAACGCTATGCGTGACGATGACTTTTAAGAATTCAAGAATTGTTGGAGTTTTATTTTCATTAAAAAATCGCTTCACATCGTCAATCGCACTCTTTGCCTGCCTTATCAGGTTCATTTGTGATTCTGATTCAGCAAACTTAGTTTTGTCTAGCAACGGGGAGTATCGTTTTAATAGCTGTGCTATTTCAAATTCGTTTTCCTGTTGAATAGCTGTAACCAATGGAAGTACTTGACTAAGTAAAAAAGGAATTCCTTTAAGAGTACCATCCAGGAGACCGGTTGTATCTTTTACGCTTTTATAGAGAGGTTCAAAAAAATTCAAGAATCCGCCTCTACTTGCAGCCATGTGATGTTCGAGAGTAAGAACCTTCACCTTATTCACCACATCAATCCAGTCTTCATCGCCTGTCAATTCCGTCATTGATTGCGAGACTATTTGCTCAATCGATGCTTTGTTCATTCCTTCATAAGAATTCACAATAAATAGTCTTATCGTTCCTTCTGGGTTGTTCACTGAAGGCTTTTGCTTCTGTTCATCAACATCACTCCGAATGTTATTAATCAGCTCAATAACTCTTCGGGGACACCTATAGTTAAATTCTTTTGCTGGTTTTTTCCAATTATCTGGCAGATTTTGACCTAAATTCTCCTTTCCATCCTGATAAATTCTTTGCATTGTGTCGCCAAAAAGGCCCAACACAAATTTCCCTGGGTGCAACTCTTCTATTCTAAATAGCGCATCAACGAGTTCCCGCTTGGTATCTTGGCTCTCATCAATCAATATGATCGGAAACTTTTGAATAAGGATTTTTTGCATCGATGGCTTTTCAAATAAAAAATCAGATGCAATTTTAATTACCTCAGCATGATTTAATGAGTCTTTGCCCGAATTGACACCGTTTGGATTGTATGTGAAACGCTTAATACTGTCTAAATTAGCTAGACGCTTCTCTTTCGCAACTATTTGCATAGCCCTTTCTTCTGATGCTTTACCAACCCGGCCTCTAGCTTGTTTTTCATTGAGCTCTGCAATTTCCTCAAGAGTATTCTGCCTAACCCAACTTTTAATGTTTATTTGATATGAATTAATTAACTCCCACAAGAAGCTATGAATAGTAGACACCACAAATGTAGTGTCAAAATTCAACCGGCGTTTGATTTCATCAGTAGCTGCATTTGTATAAGTTATTACTGCTACCTTCTGATTGTTTTCAATCAACCGGCGCGCATTATTTTCTTTAAACTTCTTCAGAACTTCAACTAATGTCCTAGTTTTTCCAGAACCAGCACCTGCAAAAAGAAAGAAACACTGGGGATTATCTAAATCAAGGTATGAATATATCTGACCTTCTATTTCTTCTGGTATCATGACATTGGTTTTCATTAAACGGCTTCCTCTACCTTAGTTTCGACCGCAATATATTCTTTAGACTTATAGTCAAGTTGTTCCAATAGCCACTCAAGTCCATCCTTGATATACTTGGGTGTCATTAAGCTATCCGGCTCTTTATACCACAGTAACTCTAGAGCCATTTCAGCCTTTTTACTTGTTTTCCCTAAAGTCTCGAAGATATTTTTGCAGGTCTCCTCAATCGTTGGTTTTTCAATGGCACCTTTTATTGATTTTATTAAACCTATAGCATCATCAAAATTATTCTTAAATATCTGAAGATTTGAAAAAACAAGTGCATCTTCGAAGGTGTACGGAATTACCTCTTTTTCCTTACCATCAACAACAATGTTGATGGGATATTGATAAGCAACCCTAGTCAACTTATCCGAAGACACTTTCTTGTCACTCGATAAATCCAACAACGTATCAAGTTTATTTTCACAAGGCACCCACTCCTTCAGTGTTGTATTTCTAGTCCGTAATCCTTTCCCTCGCGTCGGCAATGCCTTTGCATTTCCATCTGATTCAATAGAATCCATATCTGTAATGACAAGAGTATGAAGTCCCATTTCTTCGACCAATGGCCTAAGTCGGTGCGCATGACTACCCCCAATCTCCAAAATGGTAATATACTTTGAAGAAAGGGACTTAAAGTGTGAGTTTATAAAATGTGGAAGCAAAATTCGTTCCGCCGGCCCTTCTACCATTATCACAGCATCGGCAAAAAACAAATCACAATGGGTAGTTTTGAGATACCGAACCGCAAACTTGGAAGTTTCATCCCCTGTCCCAAATACTCCGCTTAAGTTAACAACAACAGCAGAAGGAGCCTCTTTCTCTTCAATACACGCCTGTTTTCTTTTAAAATATCGGAGCGTTGAAAAATCGACTTCATGAGCAATATGACTTGAATGTGTGCTGACCACCATTTGTGTAGTAAACTTTTGCTTCGATTTCAATTCAGGAGAAGCTCGAAGTATCCCATATGCTTTACTGATGAAGACCTGCTGCACTTGCGCATGAAGATGAGCTTCCGGTTCCTCAATCAAAACAAGATGTATTGGTTCAATAAATTTTCCATTGTCCGTACTTTGCTTTCCAGCCTTTCCCTTTTTCATCCACTCATCTCTAAAACGAATTAATTTAAACACCATCGAAACAAGGTTTTGATATCCTAATCCATTGTATTTTTCAGGCAATTTAAATGGAATCCCGTCTTCTTCTTCCCCCGGCAACACACCAAATTTCACAGCACTTTCATGGTCTAGTCCGCTTATCGGTTTTATATCACAAACAACAGATATAACCGGGTCGGCAAATCCTGGGTAACCTATTTTTTCCAGTTCGTTAATTGCAGATTTAAAACTAGTTTCCAAGGTCGTATTAAAAGCTTTCTTTGATTTCTCAAGTTCCTTTAATGCGACGATATCTTCTGGTGTTGGTTCATCATATGGGTCGAGATGCTTGTCAAAATAGCTCCGCAACTGTGTTGTTAAACTTCCTGAGAAATGATTAGACGAAGTCCCATCTGATATTTTTGCATCTGTAAAACCACGCTGTGCATTGATTATGTCGACTTTGAACAGCCCATCAAAGGAAAATTTATCCATCAAAGATGCAGATTCATTCAGTTTTTGAGGAAACGCTATTCCATCCTTCGTATCTTTCAGAAACGTAGGGTCTAGGACGTACGCATTGACTTCAAAATGCTCACTGAGCTTTTTTTCTAAAAAATCATAAAACGATTGTGGCCAAACTTTAACTACATCTCCTATCAAAGCGGCTTTATCTACAGCAGATACATAATCGCTAAATAATTTTTCCAGATTTTTCGGTTCGAATCGCAAGCGCACACCTAATATGCCTCCATCCCAAGATAATGAGGGAAGAATATTGCTCACATAATGTATCTCATTTTCGTTAACATCTAACCAAACATCCACTGCTGGTAAAATACCATCCCATTCCGAAAGCAACAAACTTCCATTCTTATCAAAATCAGATTCAAACCATTTATCTGTTATAGCCCTAATCTTCCTCCAATTTGAAATTGTAAAATCTGTTGTATCTATATTTTTCCGGCGGTCTGCTTTTAGAAAAAGCATTAACGCATCCATTGCAGATGTCTTACCACTATTATTGGCACCTACAAAAATCGTTTCTTTATCTCCCAGCTCAATCCTACAAGACTTGAGTTTTCGAAAATTCTGAATTTCAACAAATTTTATTTTCATTGGATTATCCTTTATTAAACACCATCATATTATTTTGTTCCAGCCTGTGCATCCTGCTTCACGAAAAGAAGAAGCTTGTAGTCTCCTCGTTCGGAATTATAAGCTTTACCCTCCTGTGTAAAACCATTCTTTAATAGTATCCCTTTTATTGATTTATTCTCTTCTCTAACGGTTGCATAAATGGACTTTCCGCTAAGTGCTAATTGCTCTGTTACAAAGGACCCAATCCCCTGTCCTGGATTAAGAGATACTATCCATCCTAACTCTTCTAAGTTCTCGATGTTTTCAATATCAACACACGCCTTTTCTTTAAAAATCCGCTCTCGATAACCTTCATTGGGTATTTTAAGAGCACCTACCGCTTGGATTTCATTAGTATTTGGATAAAAAAGAAGCAACGGATTATGAGCCAACAATCCGTTGATGGCGTTTGCTGAAACTTCTCCAGCGTCTTTGACTATTGATTCAAACCGGGCTATCTCAACTTTTGAAAATTCTGAAGCTCTTCGCAGTACAAAATCACGCATAAGATTCCTATGTGTTAGCATTTTAAAATATGATAATAAAAGTACTATTTTACATCGAAATTACCGGACGTATGTTAGTAAAAAAATAAAATAACACATAAGCGTCGATTCCCCCCAAAAAAATATCAAATAGTAAAGCCTATGGCTTCTTCCGTGTGCCACTTCGCTTAATTTGACCATCTCCCGAAAATTGGATTGATCAAGCTCTACAATCCAGTCATATCAGGGGTTTAAAGATGTTTATATATGAGGAAAGCTGGTTTAAAAAGGTTATTTTTATTGTGCAAACAAAAGCAAATAATCTCTAAAAACCAGCTCATGTCAAAAGTATTAACAAAACAGGTACAGAACAAGATCAGTCGCTATTTTCTTAAGCTTGAGGGTCAATTAACAAAACCGGAAGCCCGATGTATCAGGGAAATGACCACCGGGATACTCAAGACAGGTACAGTGTTGGTCAATAAGATAGCCACAGGCATTTGCGATACGATCTCGTTGAGCCAGACGACCAAGCGCTTTAGGAACCATTATAACAAGAAAGATTTTTTCATGAAGTTATTCCGTGGACATATGAACAGTGTAAAAAGCAAAATCTGTCATGGGGACTACATCCTGTTCGATGGCTCTGATATCCAAAAGAAATATGCCAAGATGATGGATGGGCTGGACTATGTGAAAGATGGCGATAAAGGAACCATTGGCCTTGGCTATTGGCTGATGAATGTTGTCCACTTTAGCAAAGACCAGGAAATGACCCCACTGTACAATAAGCTTTACAGTTTTGACCATGGCGCAAAAAGTGAAAACAAGGAGGTTCTTGAGGCAATGGGCGAAGTAGGGGCAATCATTAACAAAGATGTCACAAAAATATTCGACCGGGGAATGGATCGGCCCATTTGCAGGGATTTCATTATTGCCAACGAAGGCAACTTTAACCTGCGCCTGAAGAAAACCACAAAGCTGATCTACAAAGGCGAAGAAATGGCAGTGAACAAAATAAGCCAGAAAGTGCCGTTGTTCATGAAATTAACGGCTACAAGGATACAGAAAAGTAAGAAGCGCCAGTTGGTCTATGAATGCGGGGCGATAAAGATCCAGTATCAAATCAAGGGCAAGATGCATGATCTTTGGCTTGTTGTAACCAAAAGGGCCAATGGCGGATATTGCTGGCTACTGACACGTTCTCCAAAAGAAAGTATTGTTGAAGTAATCAAAGAAGCATTTACAGCCTATGGTTTTAGGTGGAAAATAGAAGAGTACCACCGACATATCAAGGAATGTTACAACCTGGAAGACATACAAATCAAAACATTCGAAGGCTTACAAAGCATGCTGGCAATACTGACAATAGCCATGAGCATCATATACTCATCGCTTTCATCCCTGCACACAAGGCTGTTGCTTAAAAGTGGGGTAAAAACACTAAACAAAGAACGGTTGTACGAACTATGCAATTTTATCTATTACAAAATCAGCACGATAATAAAAGTATTGCTGGCCAATATGACACCAAGGGCTTTCCTTCCTCAATCAGATCCATCTCCTAATGACGGACAGTTAAGCCTTTTACTAAATTTTGAAAACTAAAAACGGGAGATGGTCAAATACAAATAGAATAAGATGGAAACACAAGAAAAACCTTTGAAAAACACACATCACGGACATGCAATCAAGCGAATCCGTCATACCCTGGGAGTCAAACAGGATGCATTAGCCATTGACCTCGGGATTAGCCAAGCCCAAATTTCTAACTACGAACATAAGAAAGTGATTGATGACGATATGCTTGAGAAGTTTGCCAAAGCCCTGAATGTAGCTCCTGAGGTTATTAAAGAACTGGAAGAAGATCCGGTGACCATTATTATTGAAAATAGCTCCGTTGATAAGGGAAGCATTGTCGCCCATATAAACAATTTTAATTGTGATTCTATCGACAAAATCATAGAGATTTCGAAAGAGAAAACAGCTCTTTACGAGCGCATGCTTGAGCTGGAGAAAGAAAAGAATGCGCTTTTGGAGAAGTTGCTGAAAGAGAGGAAATAGTTTTTTGTGAGCCCGGTGTGGCCATGCTTTCGAGTGTTTTGAAAAGTGCCCGGGCTATTGAGGTAAACATTAGTATCATAAGAGCATTTATTGCTATCCGGAGATATATGATCCAAGCTGCTCCATCGTCTCTTTCAGGTGAACTGGAAGAAATTAAGGAACGCATTAAAGCCTTGGAAGAGATCGACGAAGAAAATGAAAAAAAGTTTGACGATATCTATATCGCATTGACAGAACTGGCCATGAAGCAACAGCTTGCAGTCAAGTCACGCAATCCCATCGGGTTTATCAAGCCAAAAGAATAAATCAGAATCCAGGTTACCCGGAATTTGTCATTCCGGGCTTTTAAAAATGGTGAATTGTCATCACTAACAAAGCAATCCCCTGCTGATGTGATTTTACAAACCGTCCGATGCAATGGTCAAGACAGACGAGTTAAAATATTTCCCTTGTTGTCGCTCAACTTGGAAGCCTTGTTTCCAGGGCCACCTAAAAAGCAATTTATCAACATTTTTTACTATCGCTGAATTTTCGTTCAGAATTATTGTAACTTTCTGGCACCAAACGATGAACTAGCAATGAAAATGACACCTGAATACCCACCGAAAATGAAGAGCACAACGATTTATGGGATGTTAAAGGATAGTGGAAATCCAATGGATGTTGGGGCTGGTGTCGCAGTTTTTATGCTGGAAATACAAGATAATGGAGTTACACATATCCCCTCCATCAACAGAGATATAAGGTAGCTTAGGAGAACATATAAAAGGCACAATTTAAAATTACCCGAGTAAGTTCATAAATCTTTCACAAAACTAACTTATGGAAATAATTGAAGTATTCTTAAATCAATATAACAAGCAGTATGATTTCTATACTGAGCTCGCAAGGATTGGATATAGTAAATTAGAGTCAGAATTAAGAAAAAGAGGAATTAAAGCAATTGTTTCTTATAGGGCTAAAGGAATTGACAGACTAAAAGATAAGTTAGAACAGAGAAATAATGAAAAGCAATATAAAAATGTCCAATCAATATTTGATGACATTGTTGATTTAGCTGGAGTTAGAGTAGCGTTATATTTCCCTTCTGATAGAGATTTGATTGATGAAATTGTTAAAGAATTATTTAAAGTCATAAAAAAGAAGAATTTTCCAGAGTCTTCACATAAGCCAAAATACACAAAGAGATTTTCAGGATATTGGGCAACTCACTATCGTGTTGAGATTGATAAAATGGACACGGTGAATAAAAGATATCAGAGTACCATTTTTGAAATTCAAGTTGCTTCCGTTTTGATGCATGCATGGTCAGAAGTTGAACATGACTTAGTATATAAGCCTCTTTCGGGTAGTTTATGGGATGAAGAATTGGCAATTTTAGATGAAATAAATGGTCTTGTATTAACAGGCGAAATTGCATTAGAAAGATTGCAAAAAGCAATGACAAAGAGAACTAAAGAATCTAAAGAAATTTCAAATCGCTATGAACTAACCAATTTCATAACTAATTCACTGAATAAGAACTACATAAACAAACTAAAACTGGGAGACACAAAGATTTTAAATAATTACTTCAAAAACATTTTCAATTATGATACAGAAACATTTACAAAGTACTTAGAGAATATAAATCAAAGTGTTGATGAGACAATTTCTGACCAGCTTCTCAACATGTTTATTCGTGACTTTTATAAAGATGACTTGAAAGACAAATCATTAAAAAATTACTTTACCAAAATAGTTGGTCCAAATAAAGATACATCAGGATTTGAATCGTTTGTAAAAACATGGATTGTGTTGGAGAAAAGTTTTAATGTAATTATGAGGGAGCATAATATTGTCGACCGAACTCGAAAATATAATGTACCTCAATTCAACATGCTTAACCAACTTGAGATTTTGAATAGAAGTGAAGTTAGCGAGCTTCAAAAATTCAGACGGATACGAAATCAAGTCCTTCATGGAATTGAAGCTCCTAATGACAATTATTTGAGCGATGCCTATCTTCGATTAAGAAATATTACAATCAAAATAATAGAACGAATAAAAGACGAAAACTTAAAGCAAGAATTGCTAATTGAATTAAATGAGATATAAAAACTGTGCCTCATAAAGTACATATTGCAGGGCGGGTTTGGTGGTTCGCCAACTACGGATTCTCGTATCGTCGTCATATCCTACCTGACGGGAACGTGCTCCGAAATCTAGGTCGCAATATGCACCAGCCGTCAGACTGTCTAAAAACCTAACCGTATTGTTAAAAACTCAGGCAGATATCAACACCACTGAAAAACAAAGATTTGTATCTTCAGGCATGAAGTACATCCAAGGACAAAACAGGGAGCAAACCTATCTTTTCCCGGTATCACTTAACGATGCTGTTGATGCAGAAAACGAAGTGCGATTAATTGATGTTTTTGTTGACAGTTTAAAGTTACAGGAGTTCGGTTTTAAAGTGGAGTTTGTTGAAAACGGCCGCCCTGCATACCACCCGGGCGATTTATTGAAACTCTACATTTATGGTTACCTGAACCGCGTACGTTCCTCGCGTAGCCTGGAGAAAGAGTGCAAGCGCAATATCGAGGTGATCTGGTTATTAAAGAATCTTCAACCCGACCACAACACCATCTCCAATTTCAGAGGCGATAACCCTGGGGCCATTAAAAAAGTATTCCGTCAAACCGTAAAAATAGCCCAAGATTTCAACATGATTGGAGGAACATTGATTGCCGGCGACAGCACCAAACTCAGGGCACAAAACAGCAAGAAAAACAACTTCAACCAAAAGAAAATCGACCGCCACCTAGAGTATATCGAAAACAAACTGGCTGAGTATGAAAAAGCCCTGGCCGAAAGTGATGAAGATGAGAAAAAGGAAATCGAAAAAGAAATCAAAAAACAGGAATTGCGCAAAGAAGGATACAAACAAATTGAACAGCAACTAAAGGAAAGCGGGCAGCCCCAGGTTTCAACTTCCGATCCCGAAAGTCGCCAACTGATTACCCGTAACAACATTACCGAGGTTGCCTACAACGTGCAAACCACGGTTGATGACAAACACAACCTGCCGTTCGATTACCATGTTACCAACACCAATGATGCCAAAGCAATGGGAGACATGTTACAAAGTGCCGAAACCATTTTAGGCAACAATGATTTTACCGCTCTTTACGACAAGGGCTACCATACCGGGAGCGAATTCCAAAAAGCAGATGAAATGGGCATTGAGGTCCT
>SWCA01002412.1_pt1 | contig 16616 bp, 19 predicted proteins | sample 4692961 | NCBI WGS metagenome assembly SWCA01 (sample SAMN10267275, study PRJNA491770) | bioreactor metagenome | isolation source: DHS bioreactor inoculated with | place: Japan: off Shimokita Peninsula
GAAGCTTTTTGGTCAGACTAATGTCTTCACGATCGTCAACCTGGTAGAGGACTCCCATAGTGCTCACCACAATTTCCTTCGCCGGAAGACCAGCCAAAAGAGCCACACTCATTTTCCAGTCGAAACCCAACGGACGCATGACCGGCTCAATTGACTGGCCAATTTGTCCCAAGTATGAATTTTGCAGCCGGATGGCCTCGTGTTCCATTTCAAGCTGATGCAGTTTTTCGGAACTATTGCTGGAGGTTTGATCTTCCCGCATTTGCTCAATTAAGGCAGACAGATGTTCTGTTTCCGCTGTTTCGCGGGGAAAGTAGCCTAAAGCCCAAATAATAATCACGCCAATTAAAATGACACCGGCAATTTTTTTCAAATACTGCCAGGTTTTATCCCACATGTGGATCAATACATTTCTAAATGTAGGAATTCGATAGGGTGGGAGCTCCAGTACAAAAGGCGTCTCTTTGCTTTTGAAGATGGTCTTGTTGAAGATTTGGGCAACCATAAACGCAGTGAAGATTCCCGTGAAATAAATTCCCACCAAAACCAAGCCTGGGTTATTGGGAAAGAAAGCTGATATAAACAACACATAAACCGGCAAACGCGCGCTGCACGACATGAACGGAATGATGAGCATGGTGAGCAAACGGTCGTTTGGACTTCGGAGAGTTCGGGTGGCCATAATAGCCGGGACATTGCATCCAAAACCCATGACCATGGGGATGAACGAACGCCCGTGTAATCCGAACGAATGCATGATTTTATCCATGATGAAAGCAGCCCGCGCCATGTAGCCTGAGTCTTCCATGATGGAGATGAAAAAGAACAGAATCAAAATATTGGGTAGAAAAACCAGCACGCTTCCGGTTCCATCGATAATTCCATTGGTTAGTAAGTCGCGCAGCATACCGGGAGAAAGGGTCGAGGAGACAAATCCGCTGAGACCTCCCACCAAGCTTTCAATCCAGGCCATGGGATAACTGCCGAGGGTGAACGTACTGTAAAAGGCGATAAAAATGAGGACAACAAAAATCGGCATGCCCAGTAACGGATGGGTCAGAAAATAATCAATTTTCTCTGACCGTGACTTTTCGCTATTGATTTTTTGCTTGAGATTTTCTTTCAGGGCCCCGGCGATAAAGCCATACTTCGCATCGGTAATCACCGTTTCAGTATCAGCATTATAAAGGGTTTCAATTCGCCGGGTTTCTTCTTTTGTAATCGCTTTTATTTCGTCAAAGTTAGAATACCTCGACAGATTGAACAGCGTTTCATTGTCTTTTTCCAGCAATTTCAGAGCTAAAAAGCGGGATGAGATTTTATCTGTGATGGGTTTATTTTCTTTGATTTTGGTCCGGATTCGCTGAATCGCTTTTTCGATCTCCTGCCCGTAGTTAATGTGGATGTGCCGGACAATAGGATCTCGGTCTTCATAAACTTCGATGGCCTTGCCGAGTAGATCATTAATTCCCTTTCCTTTGGAACTTATTGTTGGAATAATTGGAATCCCCATCATTTTTCCCATCTTCTCATAACTGAAGTCGCTTTCGTTTTTCAGCAACTCATCATACATATTCAAGGCGCAAACCACCTTGATATCCATGTCAATCAGTTGGGTGGTCAGAAACAGGTTTCGTTCCAGGTTCGACGAATCGATGACATTGATAACAATATCGGGTGTTTCGCGCCAAATGTATTTTCTGACGTAAATTTCTTCTGGCGAATAGGCCGTTAGCGAATAGGTGCCGGGCAAATCAACTAAGTTGAACTGGTAACCATTTTTTTTGAAGGAAGCTTTTTTTGCGTTGATAGTTACACCGCTGTAGTTTCCAACATGCTCTTTCGACCCGGATAAATAATTGAATAACGTTGTTTTTCCACAGTTGGGATTTCCAACCAGCGCAATGTTGATAATTTTCCCCTTTTCAGTGGCCGATCTTTTCAGAATCTCCTGATCAATAACACCTTCGTAGTTTTTGCTAACCAGCTCTTCTGCTTCATGAAAAGAGACCACTTCAATTAGACTGGCTTCCGACCTGCGCAACGTAATGTTGTAATCCAGGATTTTGAATTCAATAGGACCTTTAAAGGGAGCATTTTTAATCACCTTTACTTCTTTTCCGGTGACAAATCCCATTTCCATAATTCTTTTTCTGAAAGAACCATGCCCAAGAACCTTGGTTATGATGACCGTTTCATTATTTTTTACCTCAGAAAGCCTCACCCACTGTCTCCTCTATGCTAATTTGAATTAAATTAAAATAACGGTGCAAAGATATTTAAGTTTTTAAAAAAGAATTGAAAAATCAGGGAAAAGCCGTGCCTGCTTTTTGGATTACCTTAACTTTGCAAACTAAGAACAGATCGTATGAAAGAAGAAGATCATTTAAAACACATACAAGACGCCATCAATGGATTGCCTGAAGATTTCAATATTCTTGAAGAGCAGATTGACATTGAGTTGCAAATCGCTTATTTTGAGATGGCCCGGGAAATGCGGGCAGAATCAATGGAAAGATCGACAATAGCCGAAGTAAAAACCGCCTTGTATCATCCTGATATCGAACTAGAAGAAAAAAAACGCTTGTTGGTTCAGCTCGCGGCGATTGATGATGTGGAAGCTTTTCGAATTATTGAAGCTTTTCACAAACAGGCCGACGACGAGATCAAAAACTGGTCGGTGCTGGCATTGCAGGAAAGTCGTATGGTTATTCAAAGCTCTTTATTGGGCGAGCAGCAGGTGTTCATTTCTACTGGGCTTGGAGGTAAAGGTCAAAACATACGCTATTTTGTAGCCATGATGCATGCCGAAGCCAAAACCCCATTTAATGAAACTCAACGGAAGCTTGTTGAAAGTGAGTTTCGTTTTTTTCTGTCTGAAAGCGAGGGCGAATTGGAGGAAATAACCTTCGATGATCATTTTGTTACAGCAGTATTTTTGTTTCCACTCAAACAAAACTTGCACGCCACTTTTAAGTCGTTTATCGATGAGTGCAACCAATATGGAAATTTTTTAAGCGAAGATGTAATCATCACCAACGTGAAGAAGCTGGACGTTGACGAAATAAAAGAATTCATAAAAAAGGCAAAAAATGGAAGAAAATAAGATTAACCTGGCTTTGCAGGTGCTGCCGCAGGCCGACGGTAAAAATAGTTACGACCTTGTTGATGTCGCTATTAAGCTGATTGAAGAGTCGGGTTTAACCTACCAGGTATGCCCGTTTGAAACCGTTATTGAAGGAAAATTTGATGAATTAATGGCTTTAGTCAGGAGCATTCATCAGGAGTTGGAAAGAAATGGAACCGAAAAATTAATGACCTACATGAAGCTACAAACTGTATTTCAGCAAGATGTAACCATACAGGATAAAATGCACAAATATAATCGCTAAAAAAAGCTGGAATTATTTGATCGTTACATTCAAAAAATAGTATATTTGCAGCGCTTTTGCAATGGACCTGTAGCTTAATGGATAGAGCACCTGACTACGGATCAGGAGGTTGTGAGTTCGAGTCTCGCCAGGTTCACCAGATAATCAAAGAGTTACGACTTATTTTTAGTTGTAGCTCTTTTTCTTTGATACGCACTTTGATACACATATTCCAGTTTATTCGCTTATTTGATATAATAATAAAGTTTCTTAGCTTCATTGAAAAACGCTTTGAACAAACTGTCAATTATCCTTTTTGTTGCCTGTCTGGTTTCGTGTTCAACTTACTCACCGATTATAAACTTCATCGATTATTCAACCTATAGTAACCAAGGTGTATTTCTCGTGGCAAAGTAAGGTGCTGATTTGCAGTACTAATTAAATAGGGCTATTTTCTCAGTTTTATTAGTAAGTATTTGATTTTTAATCAATTGATAAAACACGAGTTTTGTAATGAGTATTAACCACAATTCAATACAAAGCTATGGAAAGAAAGTACTACACATTCGAAGAAGCCGCAGAATATTTGCGCATGCCGGAAGGAACCCTCCGCAGACACTTACCTAAAATTCGCCGGTCAAGACTTGGCAAACGTCTCATTTTTTCACAGGAATCATTGGATGAGTATGTGGAAAGCCAATCTTCAAAGCCAGTACGAGAACTGCAATCAGCCTAATCAAAATTAGTGATGAGGCAACTTGAAGCCATAAGGCCCACAATCGAGCCAGAACCGCGAAAGCTCACCCGATTGGCTGAATGTACCCTCCTTTATAATCTGAGGTTAAATATCTATTCGATATGCCTAACCCACGAGTTTTTCAAAGGAAAGAAGCCAGAAGGTATTTCATTCTTTAGGGGAACCCTTGCCGAATGCTTAGAAAAAATATAGAGAAATGGAGAACAAGAATTCATTTGTATTATACCCAGATCTGATTCATACAGTGAGCAAGTTGCCAGATGAATTAGCAGGCAGGTTGTTTAAAGTGATCCTGGAGTACGTAAACGACAAAAACCCGGACGTTGATTCGATGGACTTGCTTGTTCAGGTCACCTTTGAACCGATCAGACAGCAGTTGAAACGAGACCTAAAAAAATGGGCTGAAATCCGTGAAAAAAGAGTTGAAGCAGGTAGAAGCGGCGGTAAGAAAAGCGGAGCAACACGAAGCAAACGAAGCAAATGCTTAACGGATGAAGCAAACGAAGCAAATGCTTCAAATTCGAAGCAAAGTCAAGCAAACGAAGCTGTAACTGTAACTGTAACTGATAATGTAATAAATACCCCCCTTACCCCCCAGGGGGATGATGCGGATTTAATGTCTGTTTTTGATTACTGGAATGAAAAAGGAATAATCAAGCACCGGGAATTAAACAGCGACATCAAAAAAGCAATTCTAAAGGCAATAAAAAATCATGGAAGGACCGACATTCTATTGGCTATCGATCACTACTCAGAGGCCCTAAATTCAGATTACAAGTTAGTTGATTACAAGTGGGGGTTAGTCGAATTTCTTAAGCAGGGCAATGCAATGCCTGATTTCTTTGATGATGGTGCCAAATGGCAGAATTACCAACAATACAAGGCAGGGGTTAAGCCTGAGCCGCAAGAAAAACAACTAATCAGTGAATTCGATCCTAACTACTTTACGAATCAAGTCAAGGCATACAATGCCCAAAAACAAAATTGAAATGAAAGACTATTCATCATATAACATTCAAATTCCATTTGGCAAGGTTTCCGGGCAGGTCAAAACAACCTGTCCAAAATGTGCAGAGATTGGCAAGCAACATTTGAAAGATACTTGCCTTTCGGTCAACCTGGATGAGGCCGTTTGGAATTGCCATAAATGCGGATGGGCCGGTACCCTAAATGAAGGGAAAAAGAAAATTGAATATGCGAAGCCTGAGAAAAAGAACTTCACGAAGCTTTCAGATGAAAACCTTCAATTCTTTTCACGGAGGGGAATAACTCAGGCTGTTGTGACCCGGAACAAAATCACCAACTCAAATAATGGATGGATCAGTTTCGTCTACTTTATGAACGGTGAGCTGGTCAACTACAAATTCAGGAACCCCCAAAAGAAGGACTTCAGGCAGTTGCCGGGAGGGAAACCGGTTATTTACAAGTACGATGATGTGATTGGCCGGGATGAGGTTATTATCTGTGAGGGTGAGTTCGATGCCTTGGCTTTTGAGGTTGCAGGACTTGAAAACGCCTGTTCCGTAAACATGGGAGCGCCCAATCCGGATGACCGCAACACGGATAATAAGCTGGCATGTATCACCAATTGCTTTGAAGTGTTCGAGAAAGCAAAGACGATCATTATTGCAACCGACAACGACACCAACGGAAAGAACCTCCGGGATATCTTAATCAAAAAGTTCAAGGTTGAAAAGTGCAAAGTGATTAACTGGCCAGACGGGATTAAGGATGCAAACGAAGCACTTTGTTTGCTTGGAAAAGACAAGCTCCGGGAACTAGTTGAAAAAGCGACATTTGCAAAAATGGAGGGGATATTTTCAGCAGACGATTGCTTTGATAGAATGATTTTCACCTTCAGGCATGGTAAGAACCGCGGCACCTCAACATACTTTGACGGCCTGGACAATCATTTTACCTGGAGAACTGGCGAAGTATCGATATGGACAGGCTACAACTCAGAAGGAAAATCAAAGTTCCTTAAACAGCTCCTATTGCTAAAATCCGTAAATGAAAATTGGAGGCATGCGATATTCGGCCCTGAAGAATTACCGATTGAGGATATCTTCGATGACTTCATTCATTCGCTAATTGGCAAAAACGTTGATAGAGCCTATTCGAATGTTATGGATGAATCCGAATACAGGGCCGGGTTTGACTTTATACGGGACAAGGTTTTTATCATTGATCCGACAAAACCAACGCTTGAGAGCATTTTTGAACGGGCCAGCTATTTGATTCGCCGGTATGATGTCAAAACTTTAACTATTGACCCCTACAATCAAGTCTGGCATGAAATGAAATCAGGGGAACGCGAAGATCTCTATATCTCCCGGTTTATGGCTTCGCTGAAATCTTTTGCGGTGAAACATGATATCTGCCTCAACCTGGTAGCTCACCAAACTACCCCCAATTTCGAGAAAGACAGAAATTATCCAAAGCCCAACCTTTACAAGGTCAAGGGGGGCGGCACCTTTGCGGACAAGACAGACAACCTACTTTTCGTGTGGCGGCAAAACCGGAATACAAACAAGCGGGACACGTCCGTAGTCGTAGGCTCAGAAAAGATTAAAAAACAAATGCTGGTAGGTTTCCCCGGTGAAATCAATTTGGAGTTCAGCCCGATATCGAACCGATACAATGAGTTTTCAAAACCTTCACCCCTTGATGTAGTGGCTGTAGATCAGATAGAATCAGAACCATTCGAGACAGATGAAATTAACATACCATTCTAAAACAAACGTCATGGAGAATAACAGATTAGAAGACAACAAGGATTTTCAGAAAGTGGATGTTTGCCGCACACTTTTTAACAGATGTAGCCTGGAGGAACTGACAGCACTTCATCGATTAGTTGAAGATGGATCAGTAAGGCGGCTGGTCGGTAAAAAAAACACTCAAGAATTTAAGCAAATCGAGGCTGAAATCATAATCGGTAATACGAACAAGGAATTATTAACAACAAACCAACTCTAAAATGGAAAATGAAAATTTAAACGAAAAGCAAGCGGCCCGGCTAAAAAAGGCTCAAGCTTTGGCTAAAGCCCTGAATCAAGCGGCAGAGCTTTTAGAGCCAGGCGAACGGATTGACAGCTTAGGCGATTTGGGATTGATTCTCAAGCGTACTGATGGCGGTTTTGTTCCACATCCCGAATATGTGGACAAAGGACGGGCCGGTCAGTATCAATCGCCTTTCAGCGCACACAGACAGAGATATGTTTAACAAATAATATTGAAACAATGAAAGACAGAATTTTAATCTTCGATGATCATCAGGAATCAAAAAAAGAACTTGACCTCCTGAAAAACACCCTGCCACAGTTGCAGGATGTTGTAACAGAATTTAGCAAATTGGGTGAGAAACACAATAAAAAGCTGACCCTTGAACTTGGTCACTTGACTTCATTCTTTAAGGACGGTGGGTACGCGGCCAACTCGACAAACTACCAGACCATTGAAATGACCATGATCACGCAGCTTTTCCCGGAAGGAAAAATAGGGGGTGCTGAGATCCGGCTTGATAAGATTTCAAGCTTTTTCAAAACACCGGATATCACCCCTGTTTTGGAAGCCTGCCGGAAGGTATCAAAAGATGCTTACATTTTTTTTCAGAAGGAATATTTCACCCTGAAATCCGGCAAGGTTGGTATTGTACCCGGCACCAAGGAATCCATTATTGAGAGCTACCGAACCTACACCGAAAGCGAGGAAGAAAACGAGCGCTATCATGCCGCAAAAGCTATGGCCGATGCAATAAATAAGGTGATTAGCCTTGCTAAAGAAGGGATCGTTTTAGATGTTGGTGATTTGGACCGCGCTCTGGACAATGACCCTGTAAATGAAAGATACATTCCCGGAGGATCGTTTGTCAAATTCGGAGCCCTTGGCAGTTATGTTTCCGGCTTCGACATAATCCAACGATCCAAAACTATTCGGGAATCCAAATTGCAGAAATCAGCAATCGGAACCCCAATCCAAACAGGTGATTGGTCCGGGTTTGATACAGGAACACCGGATCCTATTCCGTCTCCGACTGAACAGACTGAGGATGATTTTATCAAATCCATACAGGATATGAATAAGTAATTAACACGCCCGGTACCCATTCCGGGCACAACCTTTTAAGCTATGAAAATAGTCTCTGAATTAAACGCTGTTGAAAAAAGAAAGCTATTGAACTGCATTCATAGGGGAATTATCTCGGCCGATGAAGTTGAAGAATCAACTTTGGTTATTGAGAATGCCTCAGATTGGTTCACCGCTATTCTCAGCAGTATTACTGCAAGGCGCGAAAACAGCCCGATGCAACGGATGATCATCATTGACGATCTGATCCGTGATTATATCCGGTCAAGTGAAGAAATCATTTTGAAGAATGTCAAGGACAAAAGATCAAACATTCTTGAAGGTGTCAGGCCGTTCAATGTGCTCGATCTTGGACCGGGTGAACCCTCAAAAGATTAAGTACTATGGCAAATCAGAAATTAACCCCAAAACAGGCCGAATTTGCAAATCAGTACATGATTGACCTAAACGGTAAGCAGGCGGCAATAAGAGCAGGCTACAGCCCCAAGACAGCCGAATTTCAGGCTGCAAGGCTGTTAAGTAAAGACAAGGTGAAGGAATATTTGACAAAGCTTCAATCTCAGGCACGAAAACAAACCGAAATTACACGCGGGGAAGTTCTGGGAGTATTGGCCAGTATCCTTCGATCGGATGTCCCGGACTACTTTGAAAATGGAAAGATCAAGGAATTTGACAAGCTGACACCGGCCCAAAGAAAGGCCATTGAATCTGTTAAGATCAACAAAAGCGGGGTTGAATTCAAACTTCCATCAAAAATACAAGCAGCTGTAACCGTGAATAAAATGCTTGGGTACGATGCGGCTACTGATTTTAACGTCCAGTTACAAAATATGGATGAAGCCGCCTTAGATGCGATTATAGCCCGATTAATGAATAAAAACCAATAGTGATATGAATACCAAGAAAGATAAGATCGAGTTGCTCAGGGCCATTGCAGAGGGTGAAATAGACCCTAAAACCCTATCCCCTGAATCTGTCATTGTTTCGGATGGGAAAACAGCTTTTGATGGGCTGATGATCTCAGTGGCCAATAAGAAAGCTGGCAAAAGGAACCCGGTTGTTTATGTTAGCAAAGCTAGAAAATCAGTTTTGCAAATCGTTGAAAACATCAAAGCAGGAAGGACTGAGAAAGGTTTACAAGCAAATTCTTAACGTGCAGTAAGTTAATTGATTAATAAATGGTCTGGAAGCGATAACATGTAAAGACAACTTGATAAAAAACAGATAAAAAATGTAAGTCGTTGAATAGTTGATAATTAAAGTAATAAAATATTGATCATAATACAAACAATAGGACAAATGAGCAGACCATTCCAAAGAGACAAATTCCAGTTAGAAGCTGACTGTATTGTCAATGCAGCGATATCGCCGCAGGCCATAAACCTGATAAAAACCATGCAGGCAAATATAAACAATTGCCAGGACGAAAAAGAGAAAATAAGACAGTTGAGGATCGCTGAACACGCTTTCAAAAGCCTAGAAATACTGGCCTATTACTTTCAAACAGTATTCACAAATGGAGTACCTAAAGAGCTTGTTTTCATCGACCATGAAGGGAATAAGTTCAACCTGGCAGAGAACAAAAAGCTTGATGAAAACGAGCTGGTCAATATTTTTCTTGATAACCCTAAAAAATCATAAAAAATGAGCGCAATCCACTTTGAAGCCACGTTTGATGATTCCAAGCTACGGGCTGGAATACAACGAGCCAATAAGACAGTTGGCGAATGGGCCGCAAACGCCCAAAAAAACGGACAGGCCGTTGATAACACTTTTGGCAACCTGCAAAAACGGTTTTTGCAATTTGCATCCATCCATTTTGCCCAGCAGATTGGAGGTGAGATAATCAAGGTCCGGGGCGAATTCCAACAGCTGGGGATAGCTTTTGAAACCATGCTGGGTAGCAAGGCAAAGGCTGACAAATTAATGCAGGATGCCATTGTTTTTGCTCAAAAGACACCGTTCACGCTTACCGATGTAGCAACCAACATTAAACAGCTCATGGCCATGGGTATCGAGACTGAGAAAGTCATGGATACTATGAAGTCATTGGGTGATGTTGCAGCCGGTGTTTCCGTTCCTATCTCACGAATAGCGATTAACTACGGACAGGTAGCCGCTTTAGGTAGGTTACAGCAAAGGGAGATCAGAGACTTTGCAATGGCAGGAATCCCGATTGTGGAAGAACTGGCCAAGCAGTTCGGTAAGACTTCAGATGAAATTAATGATATGGTTGCAGCCGGGCAAATTGGATTTCCGGCAGTTGAAAAAGCTTTTGCAAGCATGGCCGGTGAAGGTGGCAAGTTCTACAATTTGATGGAAAAACAGAACAAGTCTGTAACAGGTCAAATATCCAACCTTCAGGATAAATTACAGGTGATGTTCAACTCTATTGGTAAGGCCAATGAGGGTTTGATTTATGGGGGTATATCCGGGCTTTCTGATTTGGTAGAGAATTACCAAGATGTTTTGGACGTGTTGAAATTCCTTGTTGTCACCTACGGATCATACAGGGCTGCATTACTGCTTGCCGCAGCTGCTCAGAAAGCCATAATAGTCGCAGGAAACATTCAGGCATGGTTTCAGCTTGCAAGGGGAATTAAGACTGCCAAAGACGCTCAGATAGCCTTTAATCTTGCCACTAAAGCCAACCCTTACGGATTGATGATTGCCGGGATTGGGGCGCTTATTTCCTATCTTCTGATATTCCGGGACAGAACTAAGGATGCCGCTGATATGACTGAGCAGCTGACTGAGACTATCTCACAGATCGGCAAACAACAGGAAATTAACGGCCTGATCAAAAAGTACGATGAGCTTAAAGATAAAACAGAGCTTACCGACGATGAGCAGAAAGAACTGAACAGCACTATTCAGGAGCTATCAACCATTTTCCCGGATGCGATCAGTCAGGTTGACAAGTACGGAAAAGCCATTGATTTGGTCCGTGAAAAGCTTGTTGCCAATAATAAAGAGCTTCAAGTATTCCTTGAAAATTCTACTAAACAAGAGATTTTTGAAGGCCAAAAGAAACTTGATGAATTGATTGCAACCCGTGACCGTCTGGTTAAGGAATTAAACACCGGGACAGGTGAGCGTAGCTATGGAACAGGCGGCTTGGCAGGGGGAACCACTAAAAAGACGGTAGACCTGACCAAATCAGAGCTTGCACAAAACAAAGAAGATCTTGATAATATCATCAAAGATATCGATGGGCTTGCTTCAAAGCTTACCGAAAGCCAAAGGAAACTTCTCGAGCTTGGTTCAATCACCGCAGAAGAGTCTTTAAAGCCCTACAAGGACCTGTTCAAAGAATTGGGGGAATACACCACAAAACAACTGTATGACACCAAGGCCAAGCTCACAGCCCTATTGAGTGAAGGATTCGGAGCAGATGCAGAAGCCAAGATCAAACAACAGATTGATTCTATTGCCTCCAAGCTTGGAGAGCCTACTATCAAACAACAGATTGAAGCAACTACCAAGGCCCTTGAAGATGCTCAAAAGAAACTGACTGATCTTAGAGACCCTGAAAATCAGGCTTCAGTTACGCAGATCGAGGAACAGGAAACAGTAATCAAAGATCTGGTTGAAAAGATAGAGACTCTTACTGGTGTAAAAGAAAAAGAAACAAAAAAACAGCTTAAAACCGAAGAGGAAAAATTAAAGGCCCTTCAGGATTTAGCTGAACAGGAAATTTCTATTTCCCAAAACTTAGAGCAATCCAAGGTTGCTATAATGAGGCAAGGTGTCGAACGGCAAAGAAAGGAAGCCGAATTGTCTTACCGTCAACGGTTGATACAACTTCAAAAGCAAAACAACGACTACCTGGACAAGCTGAACGAATCAAAAGGCTTAAAAATAACCGACAAAGGATATATTACTGAATTGCCAGAAGATATTCAAGGCAGTTTCAACCGGCAGAAATTACTTGCTGAAAAAGAATACAACAACCAGGTTGCAAAGATCAACAAAGATACTGCCGATTCAATTCAGCAAATATGGCATAGTGCCACTGAAGGGTTTATTTCAGACGTAAAAGCACAGGAGCGGTCAGTAAATGATAAGTATGACAATCTGATTAAAAAGGCAAAAGAACTTGGAGCGAGTCAGAGTTTCATAGGTGAACTTGAAGATAAAAGAAGTTCAGAACTTTCGAAGATAATGGTTATAGACTGGATTGAGGCATTTGGCGAGTTAGACAAGGTATCAACGGACGCTCTCGAATCTATGAGGGATAAATTAAAACAATACATCTCTCAGCTGTCAAATGACATCAATAAGGATGAGTTGAAGGAACTTGTCAAAACATTTGAGGATATAGACCGGGCGATAAGCGAAAGAAAACCTATTTCTGCTTTCTCGGATGCAATTATTGATCTTAAATATCAAACGGACAAGCTAAATGCACTGAAGGAGCAGCTTAAATATTATAAAGAGCAGAAAGCGGACTTGCTCGTAATATCTCGACTTGAAGAGCAGATTAAAAACACCCAAAAAGACAAAGCCGAATCAGCTGAAAAAGCTACAAACGGACTCAATGAGATCGGACGGCAAGGTTCTGAACTGGTTAGTGCTATTCGCGAATATACCGATATGCTTGAAAACTTTGGCGTGGATATCGGGGACCAGGGCCGGGAGATAATTGATGGTGTAGGCCAGATCATGAATGGTCTGGAAAGTATTGATCTTACAAAGCCGTTTTCGATAATCACCGGTACTATTAAAGCAGCTGCAGGATTAGGAAACGTCATTGCCTCATTGCTTGGGGGCGGTGACAGCGAACTTTCACAAAAGACGTTTGATCGATACGATGACCTGATGACCACGATGGACCAGGTTATCTCCAAGCAAAAGCAACTTTTGGACTCCATGGCCGGAGCTGAAGCGGTTGCAAAATCTGATGAAGCTATTGCCATTATAAACAAGCAGATTGATGCGACTAAGAAATTGGGGGAAGAATGGCTTAATTCTGGCGCCTCTTGGAAATCACGTTCTCACGGGTATGATTTAAGGAAATCATTAAGAGACTTTGCCGATGAGTTTGACGCGATAGGAATTGACCTTGATTCTTTGGGTGGCAGGATGGAGGGGCTATTCTCTTTGGGTCCTGATCAACTTCAAATGCTGAAGGAAGAAATCCCGGAAGCATGGGCCAGGATCGATGACAGAACCCGTGAATATCTTCAGACTATTATCGACAGTGGCGAAGAATTGGAAGGCATGAAAGATCAGTTAAATGAAACGCTGACCGGACTATCTTTTGATTCTGCCAGAGACTCCCTGCAAGACCTTTTATTGGATGCCGATTCTACCATGGCTGATCTGGCTGACAACTTCGAAAAATACATGAAAGAAGCTATCGTTGGAACGCTGATCGATGGTCCTCTAAAAGCTAAAATGCAAGAATGGTACAATGATTTTGCAGAAGCAATAGGGGATGATGGTATTCTGGACAAAAACGAAAAAGAACAGCTTCGGAAAATGTACGAGACAATTTTTCAAGAAGGGCAGTCTTTAAGAGATATGGCCTTTTCAGCCGCAGGGCTTGACTTTGGAGCAGATGCAGCAACTCAGGCCGGATTATCCGGGGCCATTCGCAGGGAAATGACCGAAGAAACAGCCGGGGAATTAGCCGGTACTTGGAGGCGTACAACCGATGACACCCGACAAATCAGGGACTACACCAAAACCGGAATCAATCACCTGGTAGCGATTGAGGCAAACACCTTCAATACGGTTGTTGAGTTGCAGAAAGCTGTTTCAAAGCTTGATACATTGGATGAGATTGCAGCCAATACAAAACCGGCACAAACCAGCCGTGATCTGGGACTATAATAAATTCAGGGCAGGCGTTATGGTCTGCCCTCTATCTTTCAAGTGGATGGGATTATCAATCAGATGGAGCCATTTAAGACACGTGGAATTTGATCTTTCCTCCACAGTGAGGGCAATTGATAACATCATTCTGAGGCTGTTCAAACAAGTCAGAAACGGGAACGTCCAATGTTTCAGCAATTTTCAATACTGTTTCCAGTTTGATATTTCTATTTAAGAAGCTGTACAATGTTTGCCTGTTTACGCCCAGTTTATCAGCGAAATCGGATTTACTCAATCCTTTTGATTGGAGTATTTCATCTATTCGCAATACGTCTTTTGATTTTACTTTGTCTTTCATAGCGTTGTATTGTTATTGTAGTACAAATATACTTAAAAAGAATACGCAAGGGGCTACATCGTTAACATTTTTTAACATTCAAACTGTTGTATGTCTAAAGTACTACACTATCTTTGTTTTTGTAATCCATTAAATGATACAGATCATGAAAAAGCAAAAAACAAAAAAGGTGACAATCTCCAGACGGGAAAATTTAAAGCTGATCAGGGAGCGCATAGCCTTACGGGCGCTAATGCTGGCAGTGGACGAAACACGGGCCCAGGATCAACTGATCCGGATTATTCAAAAAACAAATATTCAAGTAAACCAATAATTTAAAAATCGACATTATGGAAACAGTAGAAAAAACAAAAGTTGAAACAAACGGCAAAATCAAAGAGGTGGACAATTCTAATCGCCTTGAAATTTTACACAGCGTAATAGATATGTCCTATGCCTTTGCCGAAAATTCGTATCGTTTGCTGACTGCTTTATCTGACTTTGAAAAAAAAGAGAGTAAAATGATGGGAACGGAAAACACGCATGGGTTCCGTATTATTTTAAGTGAAATGATCTCGCTTCTTGACCGACGTGATGAGGCTATTGAATGGATAGAAGAACTTGGACAATTTAAATCAGAACTTGAACAACTTGAAAATTAACTGACCATGAAAACAACAGTAGAAAAAACACCCAATGAGAGAGTGGCAAAGTACTTTAGTGACAAATACACAAGCTACCTGAACAATCTGGAAGGTTACCACAGCAACGAAGTTGAGACACATTCACATCCTGAACTCATGTGTTTGCAGTATCAAAGAAGATCCGGGATTCTGGATTCTGTCACTGAATTGCTCGAAGTCTTTACAAAGAATCCGGCCCGTGTGCTGTCTGCCTTTGCTGAATTCGATGAAAAACAACGCAAGCAGGGTATTCCTCCATGTGACCAGTTTCAAGAACTTACAGCCGCTATGATCTCGTTGTCCGCTGAGATCGAAAACGTGTATCAGTGGGCGCATCAATTGAATTCAGAGGTTGAATTGATGAAGAAAGTCAAGGTAGCTGAAATGATCGTTTCAGAGGATGGAGAGCTCGAAAATCGTTCAGAGAGTCACCTAAATAATTGAAGCTATGGACTATGAAATCCTAGGTCGAAAAGTGGCCATGTACTATCCTGAGGTTGCCAAGGAATTGAGCGGCCAACCTGCTTTAACCGATTTTGATCTCATACCGGAAATCTTCAAAAATCACTTTGAAGGGAAAGACGTTGAGAATCTGGCTAAAATAGCTATCATTGTCAAGCTCTACGATCCGGATGCGCTGGACGGCTGGAAATTGTTAAAACGTGGCATCCTTCCCCGGCTTGCCTTGTTGCTAGGTGTCAAGACTTGCACAATCAGCAATCACGTAACGTCTGCCAGAGGGTACATGCTTGTTTATCAAGGTTTCAAAAATACGGTTGAGGGAACGGCCAATAAGATTGCAGCGTATTACTCAAAACAGTGAACGCCTGAACGGTCCAATAACCTACAGCAAACAGCCTCCATTTTGGGGGCTTTTTTTGTACCTTTAAGCGAACCAATTAAAAGTCAGGACTTATGGAAATCACACCACACAGATTAAAGCAAATCATAATCACATCCTCAGAGATAGGAGCGAGATATGTTATAGACACTCTTGGTCTTGACAAGAAACAGATATCACTTGCTGAAGCTTACCGGGTATATGGCCGGAAAAGAGTCGACTACTGGAAACGTGAAGGACTTGTAGACTACGCAAAGCAAGGAAAAAGAATTTTCATCAATAAGTCAGACTGTGAAAAACAGGCAAGTATCAACCGATTAATGGATCAATGCTTTGAATGAGAATGACCGGAACGTGATAAATGTTGAGGTGCCAGTTTTGTTATGGCGCCATTGTCATGATTAACGATTGCTGTTTCCATCGACAAATTCACACCCTTCATTGAATGCTTTGTATTCAAGGTATTTTCTGGAATATAGAAGATGCTGGAGAATTTTAGAGGTGACAATGAGTGAAAGGAAAATGAGGACACTTCCAGCCAAGGTTAATATTATACTGCCTATCACCTGGCTCCAGTTTTCACCTCCAGATGACAGTAAAATAGCAACGGATGTTATGATTCCGGCAATCAGAAATAGAAATGCAAATAACCTGGTAGTGTTGACCCAACTTCCAGAGTAGTCAACAAAAATCCTTTTTGTGTGGTCCATTTTTGTTTTTT
>SWCA01004637.1_pt1 | contig 16594 bp, 15 predicted proteins | sample 4692961 | NCBI WGS metagenome assembly SWCA01 (sample SAMN10267275, study PRJNA491770) | bioreactor metagenome | isolation source: DHS bioreactor inoculated with | place: Japan: off Shimokita Peninsula
TTGTCCATAAAAAGAAGCAGTCTCTCTCAAGAAAAGAGAATGCAATTGCTTATTGACAACCAAACAGAATACCAAAAAAAGCAATTGGCTGATTTAGAAGAACAAAAAGCAGCCAATAACTTAAATAAATTAACCACCATTTTAAGTATTGCGTTAATTACCATCTTATCCCTTTTAACCTTATCGCTATATAAAAACAACAACATAAGGCTGAAAACAAATAACATGCTGCATAAAAAAAACGCAGAGTTAATTGTTTCCAAAGAAAAGGCAGAGCTTGCCTCTAAAACCAAAGCAAACTTTTTATCTACTGTAACTCATGAGCTAAGAACCCCTTTGTATGCTGTTACAGGCTTAACAAACATGCTTTTGGAAGAAAACCCAAAACCTAACCAAATACAACATTTAAAATCGCTTAAATTTTCAGGGGATTACCTTCTAACCTTTATCAACGACATCCTTCAAATCAATAAAATTGAAGCCAACAAGGTAGATATCGAGCCAGAAGCCTTCAATCTTAAAAAGAAAATGACCAATATTATTGCAGCTTTAAACAACTCTGCAACAGATAATAATGTTAAAATTCATTTTGAATACGATAACAATTTACCTGAAAACTTTATTGCAGATCAAATTAAAATTTCACAAATTTTAATCAATTTAATAGGAAACGCCATCAAGTTCACCAAAGATGGGGATATTTGGGTAAGAGCCATTAAGGTAAGTGAAAAAGACGAACTTTACAGTGTGAGATTTGAAATTGAAGACAACGGAATTGGTATCAGCGAAGAAAAACAAAATCAACTATTTGAAAGTTTCTCGCAAGGCTCCATTCAAATTAACAGAAAATATGGTGGAACAGGGTTAGGTCTTTCCATTGTTAAAGGATTGATTCAAATCCTTAAAGGAACCATTTCACTAAAAAGTGAACTTGGCAAGGGTTCAAAATTCATGTTTGAACTCCCATTAAAATATTCTGAAAAAGTAGAAACCGAAGAGGTTGTAAATTACTTTAAGGACATTAGTGAAATAGATTTAAAAAACATAAACATTTTAGTTGTTGAGGACAACAAGATCAACCAAATGATTACCAAAAAAATCCTCAACAAAATGAAATTGAACTGCGATGTTATAGACAATGGTGAAGATGCCGTTAACATGGTTAAAGACAAAAATTACCATGTGGTTTTAATGGATATTCACATGCCTGGAATAAGTGGTTTGGAAGCCACCAGACTTATTAGAACCTTTAACAAGGACATTACCATTTTTGCCCTTACAGCCGTGACCCTAGAAGACAAAATGCACGAATTTGATGAAGCTGGATTTGACGACATTATTTCCAAGCCGTTCAAACAAGAAGACTTCGAAAAGAAATTATACGAAGCATTAATTCAACAAGATTCTGAAACCGTTTAGGAATTTACAAACCCTAAAACTGCCTTGTTGAACAGATCTGGAGCATCCAAAGACACTTCAATAGGAAGATAAAATAATTTATCCCTTAAGGTGATTTGGTCCTTCAATCGCATGTAGTCCTTTTCTGTTGTTAAAATACAGTCCAATGTTGCCAATTGAGCAATTTCTTTTTCCGTGAAAATATGATGGTCTTCAAATTTTAAATGACGAAACTCCAATTGGCTCTTTTTTAAAAATGCCAACAAAGGCTTTGGCTTGGCAATCCCAGTGACCAAAGTAAAAGCTTTTAAGTCTTTAAGCGCCATGCTTTTTTCAGCAGAATAAACAACTTTGGAATAATTGATTCTACTAAAAAGCACCAATTGATTGGCCAAGGGTTGCAAGCTGTTTTTAATCTGCTCTTTCTCAAGTTCGGTAAGTGTATCTGGACACTTGGTCACTATAATTACATGCGCTCGCTTAGCGCCACTTTTTGGTTCCCTTAAATCGCCTGTTGGCAATACAAGATCCTTACTATACAACTGATAGTATGATGTAAGAAGAATATTAAATCCTGCTTGTACCTTTCTATGCTGAAAGGCATCGTCCAGCAAAATCACATCAGGCTTGTTGCTTAAAGCACGTAATTGTTCAATTCCAGCTTGTCTATTGGCATCTACAGCCACCAAAACATCTTTTCCAAATTTATTGTAAAACTGAAAAGGTTCATCCCCAAGGGTTTTAGCCGAATCTTGAGCATTCGCCAATTTAAAACCTTGGGTTTGCCGTTTATAACCTCTGCTTAAGGTAGCCAATTTGTAATGATCTTTCAACAGTCTAATCAAATACTCGATCATTGGCGATTTACCAGTACCTCCAACACTTAAATTACCAACACAAATCACCGGAAAGCTGTAAGACGTGCTCTTTTTAAGATTTGAATCGTACAATTTGTTTCTGGTCCAAGTCACTAAAAAGTAAATTGGCACTATGGGAAACAAGATGTATCGTAAGAATTTCATGAAAGCGAATTTAAAAATTTTATCTTTGCTTGAAACTTAATAACACAAAATTATGATAGTTCAAGATGTCATAAATCATTTGGAAACCCTTTCTCCCTTAGCTTACGCTGAAGATTTTGATAATGTGGGTCTTTTGGTAGGAGATAAAAATGCCAAACTTTCAGGTGTTTTGGTTACATTGGACACTCTGGAAACAGTAGTTGACGAAGCCATTGAGACCAATTGCAACCTGATCGTGAGTTTTCATCCAATTATTTTTAAAGGCTTAAAGACGCTAACCGGAAACACCTATGTGGAACGTGTGGTTATTAAAGCCATTCAACACAACATTGCCATTTTTTCCATGCATACGGCTTTGGACAATTCTGTATTGGGAGTGAATAATATGATTTGCGATAAATTAGGCTTAATCAACAGACAGATATTGATCCCTCAAGCCCAAACCATAAAAAAACTCATCACCTTTGTCCCAAAAAATGAAGCAGACACTTTACGAAATGCCCTATTTGAAGCTGGAGCAGGAAGCATTGGCAATTATAACAATTGCAGTTTCAACACCGAAGGCATTGGTACTTACAAAGGTAATGAAGCCTCCAATCCCACTCTTGGAAAAAAAGGGGAAATACATTTTGAAAACGAAACGCAAATAGCTGTAACATTTCCAAGACATTTGGAATCCAAGATCCTAAAAGCCCTTTTTAAAACCCATTCTTACGAAGAAGTGGCTTACGAGGTTACCACCTTAGAAAACAAAAACCAGCAAATTGGTATGGGAATGATTGGAGAACTGGAACAGGAAATGTCTGAAACGGATTTTTTAAACACATTAAAAACCAATATGAAAACCGAAACCATTAGGCATTCCGGTTTAATGCAAAAAAACATCAAAAAAGTCGCAGTTTTGGGAGGCTCTGGGAGTTTTGCCATTCACGCTGCAAAAGCTGCCCAAGCAGATGTTTTTGTAACGGCAGATTTAAAGTACCATGACTTTTTTACAGCTGAAAACCAGATTGTTTTGGCTGATATAGGTCATTATGAAAGCGAACAGTTCACAAAAAACCTTTTAGTTGCATATCTTACAAAAAAAATTACTAATTTTGCAATCGTTTTATCAAAGACAAACACCAATCCTGTTAAGTATTTTTAAACTATGGCAAAAAAGAAAGAAGCAACTGTAGAAGAGCGTTTAAGAGATTTATACGACTTGCAGCTAATCGATTCTCGCATCGATGAAATTAGAAATGTTCGTGGAGAACTTCCTTTAGAAGTACGTGATTTAGAAGATGAAGTTGCTGGACTAAACACCAGATTAGAAAAACTGGAGTCTAGTTTAGAATCTATAGATAACCAAATTAGCGACAAAAAGAATCAAATTGAAGAGTCTAAAGCGTTAATAAAAAAATACAGCGAGCAACAAAAAAACGTTAGAAATAACAGAGAGTACAATTCCATTACTAAAGAAATTGAATTTCAGGAATTGGAAATAGAACTTGCTGAAAAACACATCAAGGAATTTAAGGTTCAAATTGAGCAGAAAAAATTGGTTATTTCTGAAACCAAAGAGCGTTTAAAAGCACGTCAAACACACTTAAAGCACAAAAAAAGCGAATTGGATGCCATATTAGCTGAAACCGAAAAAGAAGAAGCTGCTTTAATTAAAAAATCTGAGGAATACAGAGCCAGTATAGAAGAACGCTTGGTAAAAGCCTATACACGCATTAGAACCAATGTTAAAAACGGTCTTGCAGTAGTGGCCATTGAAAGAGGTGCCTCTGGAGGATCTTTCTTTACCATTCCACCACAAGTGCAAATGGAAATTGCTTCCCGTAAAAAAATAATTACAGATGAGCATAGTGGACGTATTCTAGTAGATGCAGCCCTTGCAGAAGAAGAAAAAGAAAAAATGAGCAAGTTGTTTTCTAAACTATAATCATTTTAAAAATACATTTAAAGCCTTCATACATTCATATGAAGGCTTTTTTTTGTGCTTTTTTTTTAAAACACGTTAAGGTTTTAAAACCTGTTCCGACCAAATTGTAAAACAAAACCATGTTACACTTAAAATCCATGTTGTCCACCTTTTTAATCGTGTTGTTTTTTAGCTGCAACAATATGGCACAACAAAACCAAGAACAAGATGCCATACGCCATGCAATACCAATTGAAGTTCCTCTGCAAAACGGCAAAGCCCGAGCCTATTTTGCCAGTGGTTGCTTTTGGTGTGTGGAAGCTATTTACGAAAGTGTAAAAGGTGTGGACGAGGTCATTTCCGGTTATGCTGGTGGACATACCAAAAACCCAACCTATGCATCCAGCAATACAGGAAAAACAGGTCATGCTGAAGCAGTGGAAGTTATTTACAATCCAGATGTGGTTAGTTTTTCAACCTTGGTAGATGTCTATTTTGGTTCTCAAAACCCTACACAGGTCAATGGACAAGGTCCAGATAAAGGCTCCCAATATCGTTCCATTATTTTTTATCAGAACGACGAACAAAAACACATTATAGAAACTAAAAAAACGGCTTTGTCTAAAAAACTAAATGCCAATGTTGCTGCTGAAGTATATCCTTTCACTAAATTTTGGAAAGCTGAAGATTACCACCAGAACTATGAAAAACGGCATCCTGAAGATCCATATGTGCAAAATGTGTCCATACCAAGACTCAATAGATTTAAAGCAAAGTTCCCAGAATTATTGAAGGACGCTAAAAACTAACACAATGGCATGTTGTACTTATTGCCCTAACGGTATTTCCCTAAAGATGCTTCAAAAAAGCTTAACATTAAACAAGAAATTAAACTTTAGTGGCTTGTATCTCAAAAATCAAAGGGTATAATTTGTCTTTGGTCGTAAACATGCCAGACTCATTTTTAACCAAATCTGGCAACACATTATACGGGCTTTCATCATATTCATTTAAGTAATCAATGTGTAATCCTGCTTCAGTAAGAGCATTAATAACTTCGCTTAACCCATGGTTCCAACCATATTCCTTACTCATCATTTTAGAGTTTGTATTGGCATAAGTACCTTCATATTCCTCATAAATCACTTCGTCTTGCATGTAACCATATTTCATGACAGGAGTTTCCTCTAAATAATCGAACATCCAAACTATGGGATGAAATTCAACCATATAAAACGTGCCTCCTTTATTTAATCTTTCTGCAATCATTTGTCCCCAAGGTCTTAAATCTGGCAACCAACCAATCACGCCATAACTGGCAAAAACAATATCGAATTCTTTTTCAACATATTTAGACGTGTCCAATACATTACAACATACAAATTGAGCGTTTAATTTCAGCTCCTCATTAAGCGATTTAGCCAAAGCAATGCCAGCATCACTTATGTCAATCCCAACACAGGTAGCCCCTAACCTGCTCCAACTTAATGTATCTTGTCCAAAATGACATTGTAAATGCAACAGACTTTTGTCTTTAACATTTCCAAGGGCTTTTAGTTCGTATGGCATTAAAGACAACTTTCCTTTTTTGAAAGCTTCTAAATGATACATGTCGCTTTTGGAATGGATTTTCACTTTCTCATTCCAGGTGGTTTTGTTAGTGTTAAAATAAAAATCGTGAATACTCATAACCTGTTAATTGAACAACGAAGATATTATTAAATTATTAATATATTAGCGACATAGTTAGAAACAAAACCCATGAAAAAACACTTATTGCTTATCTTTTTATTCTTTTCAATTTCATTGTCTTTCTCTCAAGCCTACTATAAAAACGGAGATAAACTCATGAATAAAGAGAAGTATCTTTCAGATTTAGAGGTTGTAAAAAAAGAAAATGAACCAAAATATATAAGTATTGAAATTTTTGAAGAAGTAAACAGAAATGATTCCATTATAAAAAATTTTAGAGCTGTTGTTAAGAATAAAAACAAAGCATATTCTTCAAATCTTTATTTAATGCTACTCAACAATCCCTTTCCAGATTTTAAACTTCAGGGCATAAACAACAATTGGTATGTAAAATCTCGTTTTTTAGGAAAACCTACGGTTATTTGTTTTATAAAGCATCCTTATTTTCAACCTACAAGAAAAGAAATTAAAAAACTAAATGCTTTAAACAAAAACGAGAAATACCAAGTAGTTGCTTTTTTAGCAGATACGAATGCAAACAAATCTTCATTTAGCAACATGGAATTTCCTATTTTAAAAGATAGTTCTAATTGGCTAAACTCAAACATCGTTGGACATCATTTTGCTCAATATCTACTAATTGATGAAAATGGTATAATTACTTATTTTTTTCCTGAATTCCCAAACTCTAAAACAACCTTTACACCAATTAGAAATCAAACAAAAGAGATTTTTGAATTATTGGCCAATTAACCAATAAATTAGCTTAAAACTTGTTTTAAAAACATCCAAAACACCTTAATTAGACGTATATAGTATATAAATATCCCGCTTTATGCGTCTATATATATTTAAAGTGCTTCACCTAACAAGTTGAAGCACTTTTTCTTTATCCAACAAAATCATTTTTCACGTGTGTACCATCACAATATGGTTTGTTTTTTGAAGAACCACACCTACAAAAAGCAGTTGTTTTATTCTTAATTTCCTGGTTTCCATCTTTATGGGTTACATGCAAAGTTCCATAAACCAATAAGGGACCATTTTCAAGAACCTCAACTTTTGTTTCTAAAGTTTCTTTGGTCTTATCTTCTTTGTCATTCATAAAATAACTCAAAGCACCAGAAGGACAAGCTTTTACTTGTTTAACCAAATCGTCAGTTGGAGCTGCATCAATTTTAATCCAAGGTTTTTCTTTAGGTTTAAAGACATCTCCCAAGCCTCTCACACAAATTCCAGAATGAATGCATTTTTCTGGCTCCCAAACTATAGTTACCTCATTGTTTGTATAATTTTTTGTTTTACTCATGTCCTGATATTTTAATAAATATACAAAAATTACCTATTGAAATTATCTATTACTTAAGGCTTCCTTCCTAAAATTATAATTCTTATTTTTGTTGGAAACCGAAAAAACACACACTTTGTCCAACTATAAACCAGGTCTAGACTACGCTAAGGAACAAGACCAAAACGATGCATTGTCGCATTATAGAAGTCAATTCCATATTCCCAAAGACAATCAAGGGAACAATTGGTTATATTTTACAGGAAACTCTTTAGGCTTACAACCAAAAAGCACCCAAAAATACATACAGCAAGAATTGGACGATTGGGCCAATTTAGGAGTAGAAGGTCATTTTGAAGCCAAAAACCCATGGATGCCATATCATGAATTTCTTACCGATTCTATGGCGAAAATTGTTGGTGCCAAACCAATCGAAGTGGTTACCATGAACACCTTAACAACCAATTTGCACTTGTTAATGGTATCGTTTTACCAACCAACAAAAACCAAATACAAAATAGTTATTGAAAGTGATGCCTTCCCATCTGATAGATACGCTGTTCAAACCCAATTGGAATTTCATGGATTTGATGCTAATGAAGGTTTAATTGAATGGAAACCAAGACAAGGTGAAGAACTTTTAAATTTAGATGACCTGAAAACTATTCTTGAAGAGCAAGGAGACGAGATTGCTTTACTGCTTATTGGTGGCGTTAGTTATTATACTGGACAATATTTAGATCTTAAAAAAATAGCCGAGTTGGGCCATGCCAAAAACTGTATGGTTGGCATCGATTTGGCTCATGGAGCCGGAAACATCAAGCCAGAACTTCACGATTCCGGAGTAGACTTTGCTGCTTGGTGTACGTATAAGTATTTAAATTCAGGACCAGGAAGTTTGGGCGGTTTATTTGTACACGAAAAACATGCACACAATAAAAAACTGAAACGTTTTGCTGGTTGGTGGAGCCATAACAAAGCCACCAGATTCAATATGCGTCAACCTTTAGATGTAATTCCTGGAGCAGAAGGTTGGCAACTAAGTAATCCGCCAATTTTATCCATGGCTGCAATAAAAGCGTCTTTAGATATGTTTAATGAAGTTGGCATGGATGCTCTTAGAGAAAAGTCTGAAAAACTAACCGGTTATTTCGAATTTTTACTCAATGAATTGAACAATGATAAAATTAAGATTATCACACCATCCAATCCTAAGGAAAGAGGCTGTCAACTTTCCATTCAGGTAAAGGATGCCGATAAAAGTTTACATAAAAAATTAACCAAAGCACATATTATCACAGATTGGCGAGAACCAGACGTCATCCGTTGTGCGCCTGTACCTCTATACAACTCCTTTGAAGATGTGTATAGAATGGTTGACAAATTGAAGCAAATATTAAATACATAATAATGTCTCCTCGAGCAGTCGAGAGGTTAATTAGGTCTCGACAGCGCTCGACCAGACAAAAACAAAAATGAATAAACAACAAAACATCCTCATCATTGGCGCTGGACTTTGTGGAAGCTTATTAGCTTTACGCTTAGGGCAACGTGGTTACCATGTAACCGTTATGGAAATGCGTCCAGACCTACGAAAAGTAAATATTTCTGCTGGTCGATCCATCAACTTGGCATTTTCAGATCGTGGTATTAAAGCCATGAAACTTGTTGGTTTGGAAGAAAAAGTAAAACCTTTGTGTATTCCTATGAATGGACGCATGCTTCACGATTTGGAAGGCAATACCGTATTGGCTCCCTACAGTGGAAGAACACATGAGTTCATCAATTCCGTTTCTAGAGGTCAATTAAATGGATTGTTGTTGGACGAAGCCGAAAAACATGAAAATGTCTCCATTCATTTCAATAAAAAATGCAAATCGGTTGATTTTGAAAACACCACAGCTTTGTTTATGGATTGCGACACCAATACCGAGTTTGTAGAAGATGCCGATGTTATTTTTGCAACAGATGGTGCAGGCTCTGCATTGCGACAAAGCTATTATTTGGGAAAAAAATTTTTATTTAGTTTCTCTCAAGAGTACTTATCTCATGGCTATAAAGAGCTAAGCATCCTTCCTGCCGAAAATGGTGCTTATAAAACCTACAAAAACGCTTTGCATATTTGGGGAAGGGAAGCGTTTATGCTTATTGCACTTCCAAATCTGGACGGAAGTTTTACGGTCACCTTGTTTTTAAGTTATGATGAAGGCGAATACAATTTCAACAACTTAACAACCAAAGAACGGGTTTTGGAGTTCTTTGGAAAGTATTTTAAAGATGCCTTGGAACTCATGCCAAATTTGGTTGAAGATTTTTTTGAAAACCCAACATCGCCTCTTGGAACAGTAAAATGTTCTCCTTGGCATTATAAAGGAAACACCCTTTTAATGGGAGATGCTGCACATGCTATTGTGCCTTTCTACGGACAAGGCATGAATGCTTCCTTTGAAGATGTTACGGAATTTGACAATATCTTAGATAAAGGATATGCAGATTGGGAAACGGTATTTAAAGCATATGAAAAGTCCCGTAAAAAAGATACAGATGCCATTGCTGATTTAGCAATCGATAATTTCCATGAAATGAAAGGACATGTAAACCATGCCAATTTCAGGGAAAAACGTACATTGGAAATGGCTTTTGAAAAAGAATTCCCAAACGACTATTCCTCAAAATATTCGTTGGTCACTTTTAACGAAGACATCAATTACAGAGAAGCCATGTTAAAAGGCCGAGCCCAAGACAAAGCTATTTTAAACATGTTGGCAGATGGTGAGGTCTCGACCAGTCTCGACCTGAAAGACAAGGAAGTCTTAAAACCAATTTTAGAAAAAGTAAAAAAAGCAACCGAAGCCATTTTAGAAGACGATAGAATTGCAGGACTTTATTCTTAAGTGATAAGTGATAAGTGATATACATAACAACAGAAGAAATTAGAACAAAATATAATAAAGGAGAATGTCCTTAATCAATTCAAAGAATTGAACATCAAAATTCAGAAATAATGAGTGAAGGAGTGAAGATGCGAAGCGTAGCTTCAAGCACGTAATTCCGAAAACGAATGATGCTTTAGCAATTTCCTAATTTTGATTGTGATTTTTTGGTTCGTTTTGCATCAAGGCAAAATGAACAAGAAAAAAGAAAAATTATGAGTAACAAAAAAAATGAGATTCCTGCTTCTGCAGGAACTAATGTAACACCAAGAGGAGCCTATCCACATACTAAGCGAGTTGGCGATTTTATTTTTGTTTCTGGAACAAGTTCCAGAAGAGCAGACAATACCATAGCTGGTGTTGATATAATTGACGAAATGGGAACCAAACATCTAAACATTGAAGTTCAAACCCGTGAGGTTTTATTAAACATAGAAAAGAACTTAGCAAAAGAAGGAGCCAGTTTAAAAGATGTTGTGGATGTGACTACCTTTTTAGTTAATATGAACGACTTTGCAGGTTACAATAAAGCTTATGCAGAGTTTTTTAACAAAGAAACTGGCCCAACCAGAACCACAGTAGCTGTACATCAATTACCACATCCAGATTTGGTGGTGGAAATTAAGGTGATGGCTTATAAGAAAAAAGACTAAAAGAACCAGGACAAGAGAACAAAGACCCAAGACGTCTCTTTTCTTTTATCTTTTGTCTATGACCTGTAAATAAAATGCACATTCAAAACTACATAAACGGCAACTTTCACGACCCAATTTCAAATGATTGGTTGGACAATTTCAATCCAGCCATTGGTGAAGTTTATGGACAAATCCCAAACTCATCAAAAGAAGATGTTGAGAATGCCTATATCGCTGCCAAATCGGCTTTTCCTAGCTGGAGTCAAACCACTTTGGAAGAACGTAGTCGCATACTCATTAAAATTTCAGAATTATTGGAAGCCAACTTGCAACGTTTTTCAGAAGCCGAAAGCAAAGATAATGGCAAACCTGTAAGTTTAGCTAAAGCTGTAGATATTCCTAGAGCAGCAAGTAATTTTAGATTCTTTGGAAATGCCATTACGCAATTCTACAGTGAAAGTCATGAGAGTGTTGGTCAAGATGCCATAAATTACACCTTACGCCAACCTTTAGGAGTTGTTGGTTGTATTTCGCCATGGAACCTGCCACTCTATTTATTTACTTGGAAAATTGCTCCAGCTCTTGCAGCTGGGAATTGTGTGGTAGCCAAACCTAGTGAAGTCACACCTATGACAGCTTTTTTATTAGGTGATATTTGCAGTCAAGCTGGACTTCCAAAAGGTGTTTTAAATATAGTCCATGGTTTAGGTGCCACAACAGGACAAGCCATTATTGAGCATCCAGACATCAAGGCCATCTCCTTTACTGGAGGAACAGCCACTGGAGCTCATATTGCCAAAGTGGCTGCTCCTATGTTTAAAAAATTATCTTTGGAATTGGGTGGAAAAAACCCAAACATCATTTTCGCAGATTGCGATTATGAAGATATGCTGGAAACAACTGTTCGCTCTTCTTTTGCAAATCAAGGACAAATTTGTTTGTGTGGTAGCAGAATTTTTGTTGAAGCCTCGATTTATGATACATTCAAAAAAGATTTTGTAGAAAAGGTAAAAAACCTAAAAGTTGGGCATCCTTCAGAAGCAAGAACAAATATTGGTGCTTTGGTTTCCAAACCTCATCTTGAAAAAGTGATGGAATACATCCATATTGCTAAAGAAGAAAATGGCAAAATTCTTTGTGGAGGAAATAAAGTCATTATTGAAGGTTTTGAAAATGGTTATTATTTAGAACCAACAGTTATAGAAGTTCCTAGCAACGATTGCCGTGTGAATCAAGAAGAAATTTTTGGACCTGTGGTTACTATCATGCCTTTCAATAGAGAGGATGAAGTCTTACAAATGGCAAACAAAGTAAAATATGGCTTATCAGCCACATTATGGACCAATAATTTAAAACGAACCATGCGAATGAGCCACCAATTACAAGCTGGAATTGTTTGGGTGAACACTTGGATGATGCGTGATTTAAGAACCCCTTTTGGAGGTGTAAAAGCTTCAGGAGTTGGTAGGGAAGGTGGTTTTGAAGCCTTGCGCTTTTTTACCGAAGCGAAGAATGTTTGTATAAAATACTAAAGAACCAAGACTATAGAACCAAGAACCAAGACCGAAATTATCTTGATTCTTGATTCTTGAATCTTTTATCTAAAAAAAATGAATCTAAACTTAAACAACAAATACGCTTTAGTTTGTGGTAGCACAGCAGGAATTGGAAAAGCCACAGCTATGTCTTTAGCTGCTGAAGGTGCAATTGTGACACTAATTGCAAGAAACGAAGACAAATTAAAAACTGTTCTGGCTGAATTACCTCAACATAGAAACCACGATTATATTGTAGCAGATTTTTCTAATCCTGAAGAATTAAAAGCAAAAGTATCAGAGTATGTTTCTAACAAGCATGGGTTTCATATTCTGGTAAACAATACTGGAGGCCCAAAAGGAGGCCCAGTTTTTACGGCTGAATTAAATGAATTTGAAAGTGCTTTTACGCAACATTTAAAGTGCAATCACGTGTTAGCACAAGCAGTTGTTCCTTTCATGAAAGAAGCTGGTTATGGACGTATTATCAATATCATTTCAACCTCTGTCAAACAGCCTCTGGATGGTTTAGGTGTAAGCAATACCATTCGTGGCGCTGTAGCAAACTGGAGTAAGACCTTGGCTAACGAACTGGGTTCTTTCGGAATTACAGTAAACAATGTCCTACCTGGAGCCACAGGAACCGAACGCTTAACAGAAATCATTAAAAACAAATCGGCTAAAACAGGAAACACGGAAGAAGAGGCTGCAAATGCCATGAAACAAGCCGTTCCTGCCAAACGCTTTGCGAAACCAGAAGAATTGGCTTATGCAGTCACTTTTTTAGCTAGTGAATGTGCTAGTTACATTAACGGAATTAACCTTCCTGTGGATGGTGGAAGAACAAAATCTTTGTAACTTTATGGTTCAATTTAAATAACCTGTCATTACGAGGAATCCCGATAGCAATCGGGAGAGGTGGAAATATCTAAAAAAAGATTGACACAGCAAATAAAAATTTGCTTCACAATGACAAATAAAAATATAATTATGAGCAAACTAGTTTCTCCTATTAATTTCAAAGCTTGGATTGAAGAACACAGACATCTTTTAAAACCACCTGTTGGTAATAAAGTGGTTTGGAAAGATGGCGATTTTATCGTGATGGTTGTTGGTGGACCCAATAGCAGAAAAGATTATCACTACAACGAAACTCCAGAGTTTTTCTATCAAATTGAAGGCGACATGGTGTTAAAAGTGATTGATGAGGGCAAACCCAAAGACATTCATATTAAGGAAGGAGACATTTTTTTATTACCACCAAAAGTCCCTCATTCTCCACAACGTGGAGCCAACACTGTGGGATTGGTAATAGAATATCCTAGAGAGAAAGGGGTTCAGGACGCCCTACTTTGGTTCTGCGAAAATTGTACCACCAAACTGTATGAAGAAGATTTTACAGTTGAAAATATTGAAACCGACATGCCTGTAATTTTTGATAAATATTATGGCGACAAAGACAAACGCACATGTCCTAATTGTGGCGAAGTCATGCAACCACCTAAAAAAGTACAGATTGAAGAATAATTGTCATTCTGAACGCAGTGAAGAATCTAACTAAAACTTAAAAAATTGCCTTGTCCGATGTTTTAGGACTAACAATGACAACTATGGAAAATCGCAAATTAAGAATAAACGGTCACTCTCACCTACTTCCCTATCCAGAGGAAATACCTCAGTTTATGAAAGATAAAGGCATTTTTTGGGTAGATAAAGACCGGAAATTTATGCTTCAAAAAGACTGGAATCGCCCAATAACCGATTCAAGTTTTTTTCTGGATGAAAAACTGGCATGGATGGAACGCTTTAAAATAGATCATGCAGTGGTACTTAATTTATCCCAATTATACGGAAACGGCCTACGTGTGGAAGAAATGAAACAAGCCTTACGTTTTCAAAACGATTTTAATGCTAAAATCCAACGTGAAAACCCCAGTAAATTTACCTGTGGTTTTGTTGTGCATCCTGGTTTTGTTCGTGGAGCCTGTTGGGAAATTGAACGATGTGTGGAAGAATTAGGCATGCAATTACTGTGTTTACCAACCCATTACATGGACACCATAGGAACTTGGCGTTGTATTTTTGATGAAGAAAACGAACCCATTTTTGAATTGGCAAACAAATATAATCTGGCAGTTGAAATCCATCCTTACGATGGTGAAAAATTCATTAAACTAGAAAACACCTCTTGGCGTTTTCATTTAATATGGATGTTGGCTCAATGTGCTGACGCTTATCATTTTCTAACCTTAAACGGATATCAAGACAAATATCCAAACATGCGTACCTGTTTTGCCCATGGAGGACAACTGGCACAAATTAACTTAGGAAGACGTATTCAAGGGTTTGATGGCAGACCGGATTTATTTGAAGGAAAGAGTCATCCAAGAAAAGCCGTTGGCCATAAAAACATCTTTTTTGACACTTTGGTCCATGATACAGGAGGCTTACAATTGCTTATAAAAAACCAAGGCTCCAAACAAGTATTGATGGGACTGGACGACCCTTATCCTTTAGGTGAAATGGAAAGTGAAAAACAATCTTCTTATCCTGGTAAAATATTGGATTTGGCTGTTGAACAAAACATTATAAACAGTGATGAACGGGATGCCATTTGGGAAGACAATGTCATCCAATGGTTATGTGGTGATGATAATGAAGCGAAGCAAAAATTAGTAAATAGGATTTTAGGATAACATGTCTCCTCGAGCACAGTCGAGAGGTTTAAAATGAAATCACTTATGCGTACATATTAAAATGTCCCGATGGATTAACTTTCAAAGGAATTACCAATAATATCTAGACGCTTTGAGGAGCATCAACAAGGTTTAAATAAAAGTTGTTTTACTTATAAAAGAAGGTCTTTAAAATCGATTTTTCAACAAGAATTTAATGATGCTAATCAAGCGATCTGTTTTGAGAAGAAAATAAAAACATGGAGTAGAAAAAAGAAGTTAGCATTGGCTAAGGGAAACTCCAACTTATTACAAATTTTAGCCGAATGTAGAAATGCAACTCATTCAAAATATAATCCGAAAAACAAAGAAGGTCTTGACTGCGCTCGACCAGAAACTATATCATAAACACCATGCACTTTTTACCAGAGAAAATAGACGAATATGTAGTGGCTCATTCAGAAAATGAACCCCAATTATTACAACAGTTAACACGGGAAACCTATCAAAAAATATTGCAACCACGCATGCTTAGTGGTCACTACCAAGGTCGTGTGTTAAGCATGATCTCAAAATTGGTGAACCCAACTTGCATCCTTGAAATTGGCACTTATACAGGTTATTCTGCGCTATGTTTAGCTGAAGGACTTAAAGAAAATGGCTCTTTACATACCATAGATGTGAATGAGGAATTGGTGGATTTTCAACGCAAATATTTTGACTTATCGCCTTATGGCAACCAAATCCATCAGCATTTAGGAAATGCTTTGGAAATTATTCCACTATTGAAAGATACTTTTGATATAGTGTTTATTGATGCCGACAAAGAGAATTATGCAAGCTACTTTGAACTTATAATAGATAAGTTAAACCCTGGAGGCATCATTTTATCTGATAACGTATTGTGGAGTGGCAAAATATTGGAAACAAAACTTAAAAAAGAAGATAAAGCCACACCAGCTCTTAAAGCCTACAATAAATTATTGAAAGAAGATAAACGGGTTGAAACCATTATATTACCCATTCGTGATGGGCTAACTATAAGTAGGAAAAAATAGGATATCAATGCAATTTCTTTCCTGCCCATGAACAAGTATCGCAAAATATTAAATATGTAAGAACATAACATTTTTCGCCTAACAGAACCTGTAAAGTCCTCTAAATCGTCTTTTACCTTATTGAGTTCGTCTTGCACATCTTTGGTGATACTGTTTATCAATGCTACTTTTTCGGAACTCTATGTGACTTCAAGAGTTAAATATGTAAAAAAACCTCACAAATAAAAAAAAGCGAGGGTTAAATTTATAGACTAGAATTTTGTTTAACCTCCAGTAGTTGTTCTTTTACAGTCTCCTTTCAATCCATTGCTTCCGTAACACTCAGTACAATAGGATCCATTTGGTATGCAACCACCACCACTAGCACATGCTTTTGATGTACAAACAGTCTTATCAACTCTATAATTATTTTGGTTATCTAAAACTAAAGCAACAGTTGAAACATAATC
>SWCA01008404.1_pt1 | contig 16587 bp, 18 predicted proteins | sample 4692961 | NCBI WGS metagenome assembly SWCA01 (sample SAMN10267275, study PRJNA491770) | bioreactor metagenome | isolation source: DHS bioreactor inoculated with | place: Japan: off Shimokita Peninsula
GTCCCCTAGTCCCCTAGTCCCCTAGTCCCCTAGTCCCCTAGTCCCCTAGGGAAGTAGTGTCCGCCACTGACCCGAACTGAGTCAATTCCTTTACTGACAATGGCTTAGGTGACGTCAGGCATTAACCAAGCGGTAACGAACATGGGCGCCGCGCGCACCTCCGAGGGGCCGCCGCGGCGCGCATTTCAAGGTCAGGCGCCCACCACCTGCACCGAGGTGTTCGGATCGACCGACACCGTCCCCTTGCGCTTGATCCAGCCCTCCACGAGGTCGAAGATCGGCGGACCCTCGGTGCCCTCGTTGACGCTGGCCCAACCGGCGACGACATAGGTTTTCGACGGGTCGATCGCCTCGCCGGTCTTGAGCAGCGTCATCTCCGACAGCCGCTCGCCCTGCGGTTTGGTCACGTCGATCCGGTAGCCCATGCCGCCGACGCGCACCATGTCGCCGCCCTGCTGGTAATAGGGATCGGGGTTGAACAGGTTGTCGGCCACGTCTTCCAGGATCACCTTGAGCTGGTCGCCGGTCATCTCGTTGCGGTAGGCATTGGGATAGCTCATCGCCGTGGCGTTGTAGATATCCTCGCGGGTAATGGCGCTGCCTTCGATCAGGCTCGGCCCCCAGCGAAAACCGGGCGACAGGGCAATATCGGCCTCGCGCTCGTCGATCAGCGCGTTGCAGATCAGGTCGTCCCAGGTGCCGTTGAAATTGCCGCGCCGGTAGAGCGTGCTGTCGGTCTGGCCGATCACCTCTTCCAGCTCCGCCTTGTAGGGCGCGCGGGTGGCGTCGATATGCGCGGCCATCTCGGTATCGGCCGCGATCACGTCCGCGAAGATCGGGATCAGCTTGTGGCGGAAACCCAGAAGCTGGCCGTTCTGCACGTCGAGGTCGAGCCGGGTGACGAACTTGCCGTTGGAGCCGGAGGCGATCAGCAGGGTCTGGCCCACCATCACCGGCTCGGGCAGCGCATCGTGCGTGTGGCCGGTCAGGATCACGTCGATCCCCGGCACCTGCGCGGCCATCTTGCGGTCAACGTCGAAGCCGTTATGGCTGAGCAGAACCACCAGATCGGCGCCCGCGTCGCGCACCTCCTGCACCACTTCCGCCATCCGCTCCTCGCGCACGCCGAAGCTCAGGCCGGGAAACATCCAGCCGGGATTGGCGATCGGCATGTAGGGGAAGGCCTGCCCGATCACCGCCACCTTGGCGCCGCCGCGCTCGAACATCTGGTAGGGCTCATAGGCCGGTTCGTCCCACTCGGCGTCGAAGATATTGGCACCGAGGAAGGGGAACGGCAGGCTGTCGACGATCTCGCTCACCCGGTCGATGCCGAGAGTGAATTCCCAGTGCGAGGTCATCGCGTCGGGGCCGAGCAGGTTCATCGCGTCGACCATGTCCTGCGCGGCGGTTTTCATCACCGTATAGGAGCCGTGCCAGGTGTCGCCGCCATCGAGCAGCAGCGCATCGGGCCGCGCGGCGCGGATCGCCTTGAGCACGGTCGCGACCCGGTCGAGCCCGCCCATCTTGCCGTAACCCCTGGCGAGCGCGGTGAAATCCTCGGATGTGAGCGCGTAGGCGTGCGGCGAGCCGCTCTCGATATTGTAGAGCTTCAGCAAGTCGGCGCCGGTCACATGCGGTGGCAGGCCGCGCACCTCGCCCACGCCGATATTCACCTCAGGTTCGCGGAACCAGACCGGCTTGAGCTGGCCGTGAATGTCGGTGACATGGACCAGCGTCACGTTTCCGAAAGTATCGAATTCAAGAAGCTGGTCCTGGGTGAGCTGCTGGCGGGCCGCGATCTGGGCCCAGGCGCCGACACCGGAGCCCCCCCAGATCGCCGAAGCGGCAACGGTCGCTTGCAGGAAGTCTCTGCGCGAGATCATGGCATCCCTCCGGGGAATCTCTGACTGGAAAGGAAATCGGGATGCGCCGCGGCCACCCTGAGGCCGCCGCGGCGCAGATCGTTACGGCCGCACCGACGGGCCTTCGACCGACAGCCCGTTGCCGCGCGAGGCGACGTAGAGCTCGAGCTCGCGGAACTCCTGGCCGCCCTTGGCGAAGCTTTCCGCCTGCGTGTCGCGCACGCAGCCGTAGAACCGGTTGTGGATCGACACCAGTGCCGACTGCTTCAGCCGGTAGACCGGGAAGCCATTGGTCTGGCCCTGGCTGAGATGGTCGCCGCGGATGAAGTTGTTGTTGTTTTCCTGGTGGCACGAGGCGCAGGAAAGCTGGAGATTGCCGAAGCGGGTGTAATACATCTCCTTGCCGCGTTCCCAGAACTCCGCGGCAGGGCCGTCAATCGCGACGTTGACCGGCATCCCGCGCGACTGCGCCGAGATCGCCGCGGTCATGTTCTTCATCGGGCTTTTGTCCCACTCATAGGGCTCGGCCCCCATCCGGTTCACGCGGCAATCGTTGATGTAGTCTTCCATCGACCACAAGGCACCGGCCTCGTTCACCTTCGGCATCACCGCGCGCACGCCTGCCATGCCCTCGGCGATATCGCCGTGGCAATCGGCGCAGGATTTTCCCTCGCTGCCGTCGACGGCGTCCCACGCGGCGAGCCCCTCGTCGACGAAGGTCATCGCCGGGTTCTCGAAATCGTCGGTCTCCATCTGCCGGGTGCTGGCATCGCGATAGAGCCAGCCCGAATAGATCTCGGGCAGCGCGCCGTCGAGGTGGTCCGGCGCCGGAGCGCGGATGGTGATCGGGATATCGCCGTTGATCACCAGTTCCGTCACATCCGGGTTCGGGTCGATATTGGGTTCAGCCGTGGCCGCCCCTGTGAAAGCGATCAGCGCGGCCGTAGCCAGGCTCGCCGCCATGTTCACGCGAAAAGTCATCGCGTCTCCTCCCTGACATTGTTCTTTTTTGTTGTCGCCACCCGATCAGGCCAGCGTGATCGCGTTGGTCGTGCTGTAGACGGAGCCGTCGTCGTCATACCAGTTGAAGACAAACTCGCCGTCCGCGTCGATCATCGCGTCGAACTCGATATAGGGGTTGGCCGAGATCGCCCCTTCGAGGGTCATGTCGACAACGCTGGTGCCGTTGAAGTCGCAGGTGAAGCGATTGATGATCTTGCGCGGGATCGGGTTGCCGTCGCCATCCTTGCGCTGGCCCGATTCCATGTCGTGACTGATCAGGGTCTTGATGGTGAAGGATTCACCGGCCGCTGCCGATTTCGGAATCTTAACCCTGGGTTTTGCGTCTGCCATATGTGTCTACTCCTGAAAACCTGTGTTGCCCGGCTCGCGGCCCTGCGCCGCTGAGCCGGCCTGTATCAGCCGCCGCAGCCGCCAACCGTCACCTTCACCGTGCGCGCCACCTGCACGAAGCTGCCATCGGCCATGCGGGCCACGGCGGTCACGTCCTGGGTCTTGGCGAGGCGGATTCGGGTCGACAGCCGCTGCGAACCGGCCATCGGGCCGAACTTCACGTCGCACACCGCCGGCGCCGGGTTGCCGGGCGCGAGCACAATGATCTCTTCGGCGCCGGGCGCGCTGACCTCGACCGGGACGACATTGCCGTTTTCGGCAATTTCGGGGGCGGTGATCTCGATCCCGCCCTCACCCGGAGTGGCGCCGCCGGTAAAGGCCGCGATGGCGTCATCCATCGCCGCCGCCAGCGCCGCCGGGGCCAGCGTGATCGCGGCCAGGCCGCCAGCGCCCAGAACAAGGGCGTCTCTTCTCGTGATTGTCATATGTGTCTTGTCCTTCCGTTGGCGCCCGTTCGGGTCACTCTTCTTCGGGTTCGTCGAAAGTTTGAAGCAAGGCCACGAGATCCTCGATCTGCTGCGCGTTGAGCAGCGGCGCGATCTCCTTGGCAGCCTTGCCGGTATAGCCGTCTCCGGGACGGATCAGGCCGTCGACATTGTAGAACGAGGGCATCACCGTGCCTTCGAACATGTGCTTGGAGTTGATCACGATCCCGCGCAGCTCCGCCTCGGTGTAGCGATGCGCGACGCTGGTCAGGGCCGGCCCGATATTGCCCGGCAATGGCAGGTCGGCCCAGCCTTCGGCAACGTGGCAGGCCATGCAATTGCCCAGCGACTTGGTGGTCGCCACTTTCAGCCCCGCCTCGGCGTCGCCTGCGGTTCCGGTCAGCGATGCCTCGACCGCGCCGAGTTCGCCGAACACGACATCGCCCGGAGCCGTTTCGGCGCTAAGCATGGACGGTAACATCACCATCCCTGCCGTGCAGAGCACGAACAGTTTTCTCATAGGAGCCCTCCCTAACGCTCTATGTGTCTGCGGCTTTGCGCCACATGTTATGCGACGAAGTGCGCAATTTGCATTTCGTCGAATCACAGACTAACCGGGAAGCAGGTATGCAAACAATTGAATTCTCCGCCGCGCGCGCAACATTGTTGCGCCGCAGTGCAGAAAGCCTGCCGCCTACTCCGCTTCATCCATCACGAAATGCTCCGCAAAATAGCGTTGAAAGTTCGGTTCGGTCTCATAGGCGCTGTCGCGGATCCAGCTGAACATCGCCAGCGTGGTGTTGCGCTCGAACGCCCCCGGCATCACCGCCACGGCGTTGCCCACGGCGGTTTCGTCGGCGCTCGCCTGCTCGGGCAGGAAGATCATCGTCGGGGTGAAGATCAGGTTCCAGTGCCGGACCATGTCCTTTTCCGACAGCACCGTGCCGTCGAAATCGGTCACCTCCAGATCGCCATACATGTTGATCTGCACGACATAGAAGCTCTCGCGGATGATCGCGTCGATCGCCGGGTCGGGAAAGATCTTCTCGTGCATCTTGGTGCAGTAGATGCAGCCAAGCTGCTCGACGATCAGCATCATCCGCTTGCCCTCGGCATTGGCCTCGGCAAGGTCTTCGGTGAGGTCGAGAAACGTTTCCTGCAACCAGTCGGGCTTGTGCAGGCCGTCATCGCCGAGCGGCACCTCGGCCAGCGCCGGCGTGGTGAACCCGACAAGAGCCAAGGCGGCGGCGCGCAGAAGTCTCGCGGTGGTGGTGTTCAGCATGGTGTCCTCCCTGACATCCGATTTCGGTTTTCGTTTTCTTCAAGCCTGACCGTTTTCGCCGGCCAGTCCAGCCAGACGCGGCCGGGCGCGGCTCACATCTGCGCGACGGGCCGGCGGCTCAGGTGATCGTCGCCCAGCTGAAATTGTCGATCAGCCATTGCGCGATCACGTTGATCGAGTTGGTCGCGATCAGGATGGCGAAGACGATCAGCATCACCCCCATCGCCTTTTCGACATAGCCCATCAGCCGCCGGTTGCGCCCGACCCAGGCCAGGAACGGCCGCGCCATGATCGCCGCCAGCACGAAGGGCAAGGTCATCGCCAGGCCGTAGACCAGCAACAACATGCCGCCGCGCATCAGGTCGCCGGTGCCCGATGCCACGAACAGGATCGCGGCCAGCGCCGGACCGACGCAGGGCGTCCAGCCGAAGCCGAAGGCAAGCCCCATCGCATAGGCGCCGATCACGCTGGTCGGATCGGTCTTGGCTTCGACCCGCGCCTCACGGTAGAGCAGATCAATCCGGAACGCGAAATCGAAGTGGATGCCGAACCGGTGAAAGCTGATCTTTCCGATGAAATGCAGGCCGAACACGAAGAGGATCGCCGCCGCAAACCAGGCGAGCGTATCCTTCCACTGGATGAAGGCCGAGCCGAGTGCCGTCGCGCCAAGGCCCAGGAGCACGAAGATCGTCGTCACCCCCAGCGCGAAAGCGATGGCCGAGATGATCAACCGGGCCTGCGCCCCCGGTGCCAGGGCGGGTCCGCCCTCCTCACCGCGCAACTCCTGCATGCTGAGCCCGGCCATGTAAGACAGGTAGAACGGCACGATCGGCAAAATGCACGGCGAGAAGAAAGACAGGAGCCCGGCAAGCGCGGCACCCCCAAAAGTTGCATCAAAACCCATTTACCCATCCTTGTGGCGCGTTCCGTCTTGGCCTAGCATCCTTTAAGTTCACAATCCGGCCCGTCAATGAAATATTATTTCGCAAACGCAGCAATTCACCGGCTTGTCCTCGCCATGGCGGTCTGGCTTCTGGCCCTGCCGCCCGCTGCGATGGCCGCCGATCTGCGGCTGATCATGGTCGAGCAGCCGGGCTGCGTCTGGTGCGCGCGCTGGAACGCCGAGATCGCCCCGGCCTATCCCAAGACCGCCGAAGGCGCTGCCGCGCCGCTGACCCGGATCGACCTGCACGATCCCCTGCCCGAAGACATGCGTTTCGCCCGCCCGGCGCGGTTCACGCCCACCTTCGTGCTGTTGTCTGACGGCGCCGAGCTGGGCCGGATCGAGGGCTATCCCGGCGACGATTTCTTCTGGCCGCTGCTGGGCGAGCTCCTCGCCGCGGCGGGCGTCGACATCCCCCAGTGACCCGGAAAAGGAAACCGCCATGCGCCTTGCCACCCTGCTCGTTCTCGGCCTCGCCGCCGCCACACCGGCGCGGGCCGAACCGCCCATCACCGTCACCGTGATCGCCGCATATGACGATGTTCAGTTCGATATCGAGAACGCCATCACCGATGCCGGGCTGGTGATCGATTCGGTCAACCATGTCGGCGACATGCTGGAACGCACCAAGGCCGATGTCGGCGGAACCGACACCATCTTCACCCACGCCGAAACCTACAATTTCTGCTCTGCCGAGATCAGCCGGCAGGTGATGGAGGCCGATCCGCTCAACCTTCAGCACTGCCCCTACCGGATCTTCCTGATGGCCCGCCCGGACGCGCCGGGCGAGGTGGTGGTGGGCCACCCGCGCTACCCGGACGGACCGATGGACGCGGTCAACCAGCTGCTCGACGGCATCATCGCCGAGGCGCTGGCCGGCTACTAGAAGGCGCCCTCGGCGGCGCCGTCCATGATCGCCAGGATCACGTCCTTGACGTGCAGCGCCTCCGAAAGCAGCGGTTCCGGCAGCGGTTTGCCGCCATGGATCATCATGTCCATATCCAGCGAATAGATCCACAGCGCCCCGTCATCATCCTCGACCAGCGCCACGCGGCATGGCAAGTATGCCGCGTAAGCCTCTGAATGTTCGACCATTTGTGCCGCCGTCAGGGGGTTGCAATAGAGGTAGATCTGAAGCTTGCGCCAGTCGCTGCCCTGCATCAGGCCCACCTGATCGCCCAGCGGCAACTGGCCGACATCGCGGATATTCTCCGACAGCGCGACCGACTTGATCGATTCGTCGACCTCGTCGAAGCTCAAGCCCTCGGCCACCTTGCGCTTCCAAACCGTTGCCTCGGCGGCATTGCCGGTTTCGGCCAGCCGCTTGGCCATGTTCCAGTAAACCCCTGCCGCCTGTGGATCGAAGCCGCGAAAGGTCCAGGCCGTGGCCGCCACCGCGAGCAGCGCCAACAGGCCGACAACAGCCAACAGGCCGCGCACAAATGTCATCAAACGATCCTCCCTCATCGTTCGCGTTTCCGCGTCCGCCCATTTCTGTGGGGCAGAGGGGCTGTGTCAACCCTGAGGGACGGCGCCGCGCAAGGGCAGCGCCCTTTTTCTTGGCCGAAATACTCCGGGGGTCCGGGGGTGGAACCCCCGGCCCTACTGCGCCTCTTGCGCCTGCTCGGCCTCGATCTCGCGCCAGCGCGCGACATTGGCGTTGTGTTCGTCAAGTGTGGTGGCGAAGGCGTGGCCGCCGGAGCCATCGGCGACGAAGAAGATATAGTCGGTGCTGTCGGGGTTCAGCGCCGCCTCGATCGAGGCCGGGCCGGGATTGGCGATCGGTGTCGGCGGCAGACCGTCGATCATGTAGGTGTTGTAGGGGGTATTGGCCCTGAGCTCGGACTGACGCAGGCCGCGGCCCAGCACGCCCTGACCACGGGTGAGGCCGTAGATCACCGTCGGGTCGGTTTGCAGCTTCATCCCCCGGCGCAGGCGGTTGACGAAGACGCTGGCCACCTGGCCGCGCTCGTCGGGCACGCCGGTTTCCTTCTCGACGATCGACGCCATGATCAGCGCCTCCTGCGGGGTGCCATAGGGCAGATCGTCGGCGCGGTTGGCCCAGGCCTCGGCAAGCCGGGTCTCCTGCGCGGTCACCATCCGGGCGATCACGTCGGCGCGGCTGTCGCCGGGGCGCAACTCGTAGCTGTCAGGGGCCAGCATCCCCTCCGGCGGCAGGGTGTCGATCTCGCCGTCCAGAACCTCGACCTGTTTCAGCGCCTCGACGATCTGCCACGAGGTCGCCCCCTCGGCAATGCTGACGCGAAAGCGGGTATCGGCCTCGTCGCGCAGGCGCAGGTAATCGGCCGGGATCGCCTCGGCATCGGGCGCAAACTCCGCGCGCACCTCGAAGCGCTGGGTCGCCGGATCAAGCTCGCGCACCTGCACTTCGTTGGCGGTCACCCCGACGCGATAGACGATCTCGGTGCCGCAGGTCGAGGCGCCGCCACGGGTGACGATATCGACGATCTCCTGCATCGAGGCGTTTTCAGGCACCAGGAAGCTGCCCGCCTTCAGGCTCTGGGTCTTGTCGGTGTAGTCGGCGCCAAGGCGCAGGATCGAGGCCGACGAGATCGCCCCCTCCTGCGCCAACTGGTCGGAGACCCGGGCGAAGGTCGAGCCGGGATTGACCTTGAGGCAGATCGCGGCCTCAAGCGGGCCGGGCTGGGTGTATTGCCGCTGGCCCCAGGCCACCAGCCCGCCGAGCGCGATCAGCACCACAACCGCGAGCGACAGGGCCGTGGAGGCGATGTTGCGCCACATCAATCGCGGACCTTGCCCATGACGATGGAGGCGTTGGTGCCGCCAAAGCCGAAGGAGTTCGACATCACCACGTCGATCTCGCGCTCTTCCTTGGCGTTCGCGGCGAGCGACAGCTTGGGCGAAACGGCCGGATTGTCGAGGTTGATCGTCGGCGGCGCCACCTGGTCGCGGATCGCCAGGATCGAAAAGATCGCCTCGACCGCGCCGGCGGCACCGAGCAGATGGCCGATGGAAGACTTGGTCGACGACATCGTGACCTTGGGCGCGTGGTCGCCCAGCAGGCGCTCGACAGCGGCCAGTTCCAGCGTGTCGGCCATGGTCGAGGTGCCATGGGCGTTGATGTAGTCAATCACGGTCGGCTCCAGCCCGGCGCTTTTCAGCGCCGCGCGCATCGCCCGTTCGCCGCCCTCGCCGTCTTCGGTGGGCGCGGTGATGTGATAGGCGTCGCCCGACATGCCGTAGCCCAGCACCTCGGCGTAGATTTTCGCACCGCGCGCCCTGGCGTGCTCATACTCCTCGAGCACCACCACGCCCGCGCCTTCGCCCATCACGAAGCCGTCGCGGTCGGTGTCCCAGGGCCGCGAGGCCGTTTGCGGGTCGTCGGCGCGCTTGGTCGAGAGCGCCTTGGCGGCGTTGAACCCGGCGATCCCGATCTCGCAGATCGCGCTTTCGGCGCCGCCGGCCACCATCACGTCGGCATCGCCGAGCATGATCAGCCGGGCAGCGTCGCCGATGGCGTGGGTGCCGGTGGCGCAGGCGGTCACGACCGAATGGTTCGGCCCCTTGAAACCATGGCGGATCGAGACCTGACCGGAGGCAAGGTTGATCAGCGAGCCGGGGATGAAAAACGGCGACACCCGGCGCGGCCCGCGCTCGTGGATCAGCACGGCGGTATCGGCGATGGACGAAAGCCCGCCGATCCCCGAGCCGATCATCACCCCGGTGCGCAGCTTGTCTTCCTCGTCCACCGGCGTCCAAGCGGCATCGGCCACGGCCATGTCGGCGGCGGCCATCGCGTAGAGGATGAAATCGTCGACCTTGCGGCGGTCTTTCGGCTCCATCCAGTCATCGGGGTTGAAGGTGCCATCGCTGCCGTCGCCCAGCGGCACTTCGCAGGCATAGGTGGTGGTCACGCGCGAGGGATCGAACTTGGTGATGGTCCCGGCGCCGGATTTGCCGGCCAGCAGGCGCTCCCAGGTTTCTTCGACACCGCAGGCCAGCGGCGATACCATCCCCAGCCCCGTTACAACCACGCGACGCATCATGATATTTTCCTTCCAGCTCGGCCTTGACGTGTAGCGGGACAAATACCCCGAGCGGCAGGGCCGGGGCAAGGGCGAAACCCGGCGCCGTGGCGGCGGGCCGCTCAGACCGGCGCCTCAGTCGAACAGCGGCAAGCCGGTCAGGATCGCCGCGGCGATCACCAGATAGGCGAGCCGGCGGAAGGCGATCTCGTGGCGGGGATGAAACAGCCCCTGCCCGATGGCGACCCCGCCGCCATAGGGCACGGCCAGCAGGGCGGCGGTGGGCAGGACCGCCAGCTCGATCCGGCCTTGCAGCCCGAGATTGGCGACAACGCCGATATCGAGCAACACCAGAAACAGGATCGTGTTGGCGCGCACCGCGGCGGCCCCGAGCGTGCTGGCGAGGTAGAACAGGATCACCGGCGGGCCGGTCAGCCCGGTGGTGCCGCCAAGCACTCCCGCCGTCGCGCCGATCAGCGCCAGCCCCGGCACCCCGACCCGCCCGTGGTAGCGCCAGCCCGAGACCAGCGCGGCGAGGGTGACAGCCGCCGCGATTGCGATCGTCCAGCGCAGCGCGTCGCGGTCGGCCCAGCCCAGCAGCCAGACGCCCAGCGGCGCGGTGGCAATCGCCGCCAGCGCCAGCACCGCGACCTGCCGCCGGTCGGCTTCACGCAGCGCGCGGGGCACGATCAGCGGCCAGGTGAACATGCCCGCGATCATCATCAGCGCGATGGCTTCGGCGAGCGGCAGAAACATCGCCGCGACCGGCATGTAGATCAGCGCCGTGCCAAAGCCCGAAAAGCCGCGCACCAGCCCGGCGACGAAAAAGGTGAGCGCCAGCCAGCCAAGGCCGGGGGTGGCGAGCACCCCCGACAGAAGATCAGGCATCCACGTCGGCGAACTGGGTTCCGGCCTCGCCATCGGGCTTCGACCAGTCGCGCTTCACCCCGAGCTTCAGCAGGAAGGCCGAGGCCACGAAGACCGAGGAATAGGTGCCGATGACGATGCCGAAGGTCATCGCAAACACGAAGCCACGGATCACGTCGCCGCCCAGCACCAGCAGCGCGATGAGGGCGAGCAGCGTCGTGCCCGAGGTCATCACCGTGCGGCTCATGGTTTCGTTGATCGACAGGTTCAGCACCTCCTTGAGGTCCATCACCTTGTAGCGGCGCAGGTTTTCGCGCACCCGGTCAAAGACCACAACGGTATCGTTGAGCGAATAGCCGACAATGGTGAGCAGCGCCGCGATCGTGGTGAGGTCAAACCGGATCTGGAACAGCGCGAACACGCCGACCGTGATCAGCACGTCATGCACCAGCGCCGCCACCGCGCCGACGGCAAACTGCCATTCGAACCGGAGCCAGATATAGACCAGCACCGCGCCCATCGCCGCCAGCACCGAGTAGATCGCGGTCATGATCAACTCGCCCGAGACTTTCGGGCCGACGCTTTCGACCGAAGGGAAGGTGATCTGCGGTGCAACCGCCTTGAGCGCATCCTCGACGGCCTGCACCGTCTCGGGGGTGATCGATTCCTCGTCGCCCTGGGCTTCGATCCGCACCATCGCCACGTTCTTGTCGTCGGGAAAATTCGGGTCGAACACCTCGGAGATCGAGATATCGCCCAGGTTCAGTGGCGCGATGGCGTCGCGGTAGGCACCGATGTCGATCGGGCGAACGCTCTCGGTGCGGATGGTGGTGCCGCCCCGGAAGTCGATGCCGAAATTGAGCCCGAGCGCGAAGAAGGCACCGAGCGAGATCACCATCAACAACCCGGAAAACCCGAGCGTGAGCGGCAACCGGGCGAAGAAATCCCAGTTGGTGTTGTCGGGAACGAGTTTCAGACGCATGTCAGACCTCTATCGTCTTCGGGCGGCGGCGCTCGAACCACAACACGACCATCAGCCGCGTCACGTAGATTGCGGAGAACACCGAGGTGAGGATGCCAAGTGCCAGCGTCACGGCAAATCCCTTCACCGGCCCCGATCCCATGACGAACAGGATCACGGCGGTGATGAAGGTGGTGATATTGGCGTCGATGATCGCCGAAAGGGCTTTCTCATAGCCCAGTTCGATGGCTCGCGCCGGCCCCCTGCCCGCCCGAAGCTCTTCGCGGATCCGCTCGAAGACCAGCACGTTGGCGTCGACCGCCATGCCGATGGTGAGCACGATCCCGGCGATGCCGGGCAGCGTCAGGGTGGCGCCGATGGCCGAGAGCAGGCCGAAGACCATTGCCACGTTGAGCACAAGCGCCACGTTGGCGAGCACCCCGAACCAGCCGTAGCTCAGAATCATGACGATCAGAACACCGGCAAAGGCCACCAGCGAGGCGATCCGTCCCGCCTCGATGGAATCGGCGCCAAGCTCCGGCCCGATGGTGCGTTCTTCGAGAAAGCTCATCTCCGCCGGCAACGCGCCTGCGCGCAGCAGCACCGCAAGATTGGTCGATTCCTCGACGCTGAAATTGCCGGTGATGATGCCCGAGCCGCCGGGGATCGGCTCGTTGATCCGCGGCGCCGAGATCACCTCGCCGTCAAGCACGATGGCGAAGGGCGCGCCGACGTTCTCGGTGGTGTATTCGCCGAACTTGCGCGCCCCCGAGACGTTGAACTGGAAATTGACCGCCGGCCGGCCGTTCTGATCGAAGGCGGGTTGGGCATTGGTCAGCTCTTCGCCGGTCACCACCGGCGATTCTTCGAGCACGTAGAAAATGCCCTCTTCATCCATCGACGGATACAGCACCTGGCGGGCACCGGGGCGGGTGCTCGGGTCCGAGGTGCGGCTGATGACCGGGTTGAAGGTGAGCTGGGCGGTGGTGCCGATCAGCGCCTTGAGCTCATCGGCCGAGCCGAGCCCCGGCACCTGGATCAGGATGCGGCGCTCGCCCTGGCGCTGGATCGTCGGCTCGCGGGTGCCGACCTCATCGACCCGGCGCCGGATGATCTCGAGACTTTGCTGGATGGTGCGGTCGTCGGTCGCCAGCTTTTCGGCATCCGACAATTGCACGGTAATCACGTTGCCGCTGCCGGCCACCTCGATATCGTCGGAGCCGACGCCGGTGAGGGTGACCACCGGCGAGGCCAGCGCGCGCACCGCGTCGAGCGCGGCGCCCAGCCCGGCGGCCTCGCCGATGCTGACCTTGAGCTGGCCCGCAGGCGCGTCGATCCGGCGGATCGCGCCGACGGTATCGCGCTCGTCGCGCAGCGCGTCGCGCACTTCCGGCCAGAGCGCGTCCATCCGGTGGGCATAGACATCCTCGACCTTGACCTCGGCCAGCAGATGCGCGCCGCCGCGCAGGTCGAGCCCGAGATTGACAAGGCTCGACGGCAGCCAGGACGGCCAGGCCGACAATCCGGCCTCGCGCTCCGGCGACGAGCCGAACTGCTCGATCGCGGCCGCCGCGTCGTTATGCGCCTCGACGCGCGGGTAGAACAGGTTCGGCGTGGCATAGGCGAGGCCAAGCGCCACCAGCCCGATCACGACGATCCGTCTCCAAAGAGGGTATTGCAGCATCTGTGGCCCCTTGTCTGACCGGCGCCGGGCCTCAGCCCTCGGCGGCGGGCTCGGTCTTCGACATCACCTGGACGATGGCGGCCTTGGTCACATGGACCTTGACGTTCGCGGCGATCTCGACCTCGATCTCGCCGTCATCCTTGACCTTGGTCACCTTGCCGATGATCCCGCCCTGGGTCAGCACCTTGTCGCCCCGGCGCAGCGCGTTGCGCATCGCCTGGTCTTCCTTCACCTTCTTTTGCTGCGGGCGGATCAGGAAGAACCACATGATCCCGAAGACGAGGATCATCGGGATCAGCATGGAATTGAGCAGCCCCCCCGCGGGGGCGCCAGCGGCCTGCGCAAATGCGGGCGAAACGAGCATGTTTGGTGTCCTCTGTCAGGCGGGGCCGTGGCCCGTTCGATTGGCGCGCACCCTACTCGCGGGGCCATGGGTTGGCAAGCAAGGCACAGCCGGTTTTTCCCGGCGCATTTGCCCCTGTAAAAGCGCGGGCGTCTGGGGCATATGGGGGGTGCGATACGCATTTCAATCGGGAGAGCCCCATGCACGACATCCGCCTGATCCGCGAGACACCCGCCGCCTTCGACGCCGCCATGACGCGCCGGGGGCTGTCGGGCGTGTCGGGCGAGGTGCTGGCCCTCGACGAGGCGCGCCGGACCGCGATCACCGCCGCCGAAGCGGCGCAGGCCGAGGCCAACAAGGCGGCCAAGGCGGTGGGCGCGGCCAAGGCGAAAGGCGACGAGGCCGAGTTCGAACGGCTGCGCGCGCTGGTGGCCGAGAAGAAGGCCGACATCGCCCGGCTGAACGACGAGGCGCGCGAGAAAGACGCCGCCCTCACCGCACTGCTGATGGGCCTCCCCAACGTGATGGCCGACGATGTCCCCGAGGGCGCCGACGAGGCCGACAACGTCGAGATCAAGCGCTGGGGCACACCACGGGCGTTCGACTTTGCCCCGCTGGAGCATTACGAGCTGCCCGCGACCAGGGCCGGGCTCAACTTCGAGCTGGCGGCGAAACTCTCGGGCGCGCGCTTCGCGGTGCTGTCGGGCGCGGTTGCCCGCGTCCACCGGGCGCTGGCGCAGTTCATGCTCGATACCCATGTCGACGAGAACGGGCTGACCGAGGCGATCACCCCGGTGCTGGTGCGCGAAGAGATGATGCTCGGCACCGGCCAATTGCCGAAATTCGGCGACGACAGCTACCAGACCCGCGAAGGCTGGTGGCTGATCCCCACCGCCGAGGTGACGCTGACCAACTTCGTCAACGGCGAGATGGTCGAGGCCGCCGATCTGCCGATGCGCTACGTCGCCCATACCCAGTGTTTCCGCTCCGAGGCCGGCAGCGCCGGCAAGGACACCGCCGGGATGCTGCGCCAGCACCAGTTCGAGAAGGTCGAGATGGTCTCGATCACCGCGCCGGACCAGTCGGAGGCGGAACACGCGGCGATGACGCGCCGGGCCGAGGACATCCTGGAACGGCTCGGCCTGCCCTACCGCACGGTGATGCTCTGCGCCGGCGATACCGGCTTTGGCGCGCGCCGCACCCACGATATCGAGGTCTGGCTGCCGGGCCAGGACTGCTACCGCGAAATCTCCAGCGTCTCGACCACCGGCGATTTCCAGGCCCGCCGGATGAATGCCCGCTTCCGCCCCGAACCCGGCGCCAAGCCCGAGTTTCTGCACACGCTGAACGGCTCGGGCCTTGCGGTGGGCCGCTGCCTGATCGCGGTGCTCGAGAACGGCCAGGAAGCCGATGGCTCGGTGACGCTGCCCGAGGTGCTGCACCGCTACCTGGGCGGCAAGACCCGGATCAGCGCAGAGGGCGTGCTCGGCTGACAGGCAAGGCCGGGGGGCGCCGCCCCCCGGACCCCCCGAGGTATTTCGAGACCAAAGAAGAAGGGTCTATTGCGCGGGAGCCACGGCCCGGCCCGTAGCGCGGGTTTTCGGGAAGGGCACGAGCTGTTCGGCCTCTTCGTCCCAGAGCTTCAGGGTGAAGGCGCGCAGCGCCTCGCGAAAACCGATGCGGCGCAACTGGTGGGTCTTCTCCAACTCCCGGTGGGCGGCACGCAACCGGTAGGACGGGATTGCCGCGACCAGGTGGTGAATATCGTGCTTGGTGATATTGGCCACCGCCTCGTCGAAGACCCAGCCGAAATCGAGGCAGGAGCCGCCCTGGATCGCCGCCCGCGCGGGATCGAGATCGGGGCGACGGTCCCACCAGGTGCCTTCGAAATTGTGCTGGAGATAGACGAGGAAGACGCCGATCATCCCTCCGATCCAGACCGCCAGCGCCACGGTGAGCACGCCGGTCCAGCCCGCCCAGAGCCAGAGCAGGCCGAAATAGGCCAGGATCGCCGCGTTATGGGCCAGCATCGCACCAGCGCCAACGGCGGCGGCGTTTTTCGGCCAGCGGTAGGCGATGAAATAGGTGTAGAACGCGCCCACCGGCAGCAGCACCAGCGGGTGGCGATAAAGCCGGTAATAGAGCCGCTGCCAGACTCCCGCCCGCTGCCATTCGTCCACGGTCATGGTGTGGATCTCGGTGGTGTCGCGCGCGTCGAGATCGCCGACATAAGCGTGGTGCAGATTGTGGTTGTGGCGCATCTGCGGATAGGCGGCCATGGTGAAGGGTGACACCAGATAGCCCCAGACCTCGTTCTGCGCCCTGGTGCGCAGCAGCGACAGGTGGCCCAGATCGTGTTGCAGCACGTAAAGCCGCACCCCGGCGAAGGCTAGCACGACCACGCCCAGCGCCGCGATCGGCCAGCGCCCCTGCTGGGCGGCCGTCACCGCTAGCGCGACCGCCGCGGCGTAGACGGCGAGATTGCCCAAGAGGCTCGCATAGGCCAGCCGGTTGTCTTTCACGGTGTAGCGGCGCAGCGCCTGTCGCAACTCCATCTCGGCCCCCATCGTTCATACCCGCGATCCGGGCGGTTTCGGTGCTACCAAGGTTTTGCAACAGAGTAGTGGCGGCCGCGGCTTCGGCGCAAGGGAGGCGGTGGGCAGCGGGCGGCGGGCTTTTGCCGACCGGGCGGGTTCGATCGCCGGGGCTGCAAAAGTGTGGCGGTAGCCGACGCGGTTGCTGGACATCCAAATTTCCAGATTTCCAGATTTCCAGATTTCCAGATTTCCAGATTTCCAGA
>SWCA01002959.1_pt1:0-5000 | contig 16548 bp, 11 predicted proteins | sample 4692961 | NCBI WGS metagenome assembly SWCA01 (sample SAMN10267275, study PRJNA491770) | bioreactor metagenome | isolation source: DHS bioreactor inoculated with | place: Japan: off Shimokita Peninsula
AGGCCGTCACCGCGGTGGCCAATGCCGTGCGCCGGGCGCGCGCCGGGCTGAACGACGAGGGCCGCCCGCTGGGCAGCTTCCTGTTCCTCGGCCCGACCGGCGTCGGCAAGACCGAGCTGACCAAGGCCGTGGCGGAATTCCTGTTCGACGACGACAACGCCATGGTGCGGATCGACATGTCGGAGTTCATGGAAAAGCACAGCGTTGCCCGTCTGATCGGCGCGCCGCCGGGTTATGTCGGCTACGATGAAGGCGGGGTGCTGACCGAGGCCGTGCGCCGCCGTCCCTACCAGGTGGTGCTGTTCGACGAGGTCGAAAAGGCCCATCCGGATGTGTTCAACGTGCTGTTGCAGGTGCTCGACGATGGCGTGCTGACCGACGGCCAGGGCCGCACGGTCGACTTCAAGCAGACGCTGATCGTGCTGACCTCGAACCTTGGGTCGCAGGCGTTGAGCCAGTTGCCGGAAGACGCCGACGCCTCGGTGGCCAAGCGCGACGTGATGGATGCGGTTCGGGCCCATTTCCGGCCCGAGTTCCTCAACCGGCTCGACGAGACGATCATCTTCGATCGCCTCACCCGTGAAAACATGGACGGGATCGTCGACATCCAGATTGGCCGCCTCGCCAAGCGGCTGGCGAAGCGCAACATCACGCTGTCGCTCGACGCGGATGCCAAGACCTGGCTGGCCGATCAAGGCTATGACCCGGTCTATGGCGCGCGGCCGCTCAAGCGGGTGATCCAGCGCGCCTTGCAGGATCCGCTGGCCGAACGCCTGCTTGCGGGTGATGTTCTGGACGGGGCCACGGTGCCGGTGACGGCCGGCGCCGACGGGCTGATCATCGGCGGCAAGACCGGCAGTTCGTCGAAGCCGAAGCCGGATGATGCCGTGGTGCACTGAGCTGCGCCCGATGTGACATGAAAAAGCCCCGCCGGATCGCTCCGGCGGGGCTCTTTGCTCGATGGGGGTGGGCTTATTCCTCGGTCGGGACGAGGCCGGCTTCGATCGCAGCGGCCAGTTCGGCTTCGTCCAGCCCGCCGCTCGCGTCGGCGTCAGCCTGGGCGAACTGGTCGGCGGTGAAGTCCGGATACATGGCTTGCAGCTCTCCCAGCGTCACGAGGCCGTCGCCATCGGCGTCGAGCGCCTCCTGGGCGAAGGCAGCCGAGCCGCTGACGAGAAGAATGGCCAGAGCAATACGAGCGGATTTCATGGATGGTAACTCCAGTTGAGTGTTACGCCGGACGTGCCGGGCGCGCGTGGATTTGCGCATATGCATGGAAAAAGAAAAGCGGGATTTTTCGCCTCCCCTGCAGCCTGAGCGCCTTTTTGCCAAGGTCCGCGAAATGCCCCGCCGGATTGCTCCGACGGGGCCAATGCCTGTGGGGAGGTCCAGGCAGCATGAAGCCTACATGTCGTCCATCGGGATCAGACCGGCTTCACGGGCGGCGGCGAGCTCGTCTTCGTCGAGCGAGCCGCTACCGTCAGTATCGGCAGCGTTGAAGGCGTCCTCTGTCACGTCCGGGTAGGCCGCGACAAGTTCTTCCATCGTCACCAATCCGTCGCCGTCTGCATCCTGGGCAAACAGGGCGGGCGTGCTGGCAAGCAGAAGGCTCAGTGCAATCGGTGCGGTTTTCATAGGTCGTCTCCATCTGAATTGCGTGAATGCGCCTTTTGTCGTGGCGCAGGCATACTCGGCCACGGAACGGATCGGTCCGCATCGGCGATCTGCCAAACCACCCGGAATGTGCAGTTGCTTGCCCGTTTGGCCGGGCAGATCGTGCGGGTTCCCTCTCATCTATGCGCCGGTTGCCGCGATGGGCGGAAGTCGACCGAAGCGAACGGGCATTCTCGGCGGTCGGCCACCGATACCGGCGCGGTTGGCGCTGTGGTTGTTTTCCGCCGATCATAGCGATGACGACGAATCTTTCGCTCTCGTGCGGATCGGTTAGGATGCTCAAAAAACCGCTGGGAGGCAGGATATGGGCACGATGTTTTGGGTTCTTGAGTGGCTGGCGCTGCTTTTTGTCGTGGTTCTGGGCCTGGCACTGGCCGCGGCAGCGGTGATGTATATCATCGACCGGTCGCAAACGGCTGACGCAGTGCGGCGCAACTATCCGGTGATCGGGCGGTTTCGCCGGGTGTTCACCGAGCTTGGCGAGTTCTTCCGCCAATATTTCTTTGCCATGGACCGCGAGGAGATGCCGTTCAACCGGGCGCAGCGCGATTGGATCTATCGTGCCGCCGACGGGCGCGACAACACCGTCGCCTTTGGCTCGACGCGCAATCTCTCGATCCCCGGCACCACCATATTCATGAATGCCGCCTTCCCGCCGCTTGGCTTTCAGTATGCCCGGACCGAACCGCTGGTGATTGGCCCGACCGCACGCGAACCCTACGCCGCGCCCTCGTTCTTCAACATATCCGGCATGAGCTACGGCGCGATCTCGCGCCCGGCGGTGCGTGCGCTCAGCCACGGCGCCAGGAAGGCCGGGATCTGGATGAACACCGGCGAAGGGGGGATATCGCCGTTCCACCTCGAAGGCGGATGCGATATCGTCTACCAGATCGGCACCGCCAAATACGGCGTGCGCGGGCTCGACGGAAAGCTGTCGGACGACAAGCTGCGCGAGGTGGCGGCCTACCCGCAGGTCAAGATGTTCGAGCTCAAGCTGGCCCAGGGGGCCAAGCCCGGCAAGGGCGGCATCCTGCCCGCCAGCAAGGTCAACGAAGAGATCGCGGCGATCCGGGGCATCCCGGTGGGCGTGGCCAGCGAAAGCCCGAACCGGCACGAAGAGATCGACGACTGGGGCGACCTGCTCGACGTTATCGGGCATATCCGAGAGGTCACCGGCCTGCCTGTCGGCTTCAAGATCGTCGTCGGCCGGGTCGATCCCTTTGCCGAGTTGTTTGACCTGATCCTGCATCGCGGTGCCGACTCGGCGCCCGACTTCATCACCATCGACGGCGGCGAGGGTGGCACCGGTGCGGCACCGATGCCGCTGATCGACCTCGTGGGAATGCCGATCCGCGAAGCTCTGCCGCGGATCTGCGATCTGCGCGATCAACGCGGTCTGCATAACCGCATCCGTCTTGTCGCCTCGGCCAAGCTGGTCAATCCCGGCGATGTGGCCTGGGCGATCTGCGCCGGGGCCGATTTTGTCACCTCGGCGCGCGGCTTCATGTTTTCGCTCGGCTGCATCCAGGCGCTGAAATGCAACCGCAACACCTGTCCGACCGGCATCACCACCCATGATCCCCGGCTGCAAAAGGGCCTCGTGCCGCAGGACAAGGCGGTGAAGGTGGCGCAGTTCGCCACCAACCTGATCCACGAAGTCGAAATGATCGCACACTCCGTCGGCGTGGCCGAACCGCGCCAGATGCGCCGCCGCCATGTGCGGATCGTGCAGAATGATGGCCGGTCCATCCCGATGAACGAAATCTATCCAAGTTACAGCACGCGCGCGGCAACGTGATCTGTCTTGTTTTGGCACGGCTGCGTCCGCTTGCTAAGACATGGACGATAAACGAAGGAATGACATGCAATGGGCTACAAGAGCAAACTGACCTGGGCCGATGTGACCCCGAAACCGGCCTATCTCAACCGGCGTCAGATCATGGCCGGCGCCGCAGGGCTTGGCCTTGGCTCGATTGCCGGCCCTGCCATGGCGGAAGTGCCGATCGAGCGCGAGCCCAACACGCTTGAGCAGGTGAGTCGCTATAACAACTACTACGAGTTCGGCACCGGCAAGGAAGATCCGGCCGCCCATGCCCATCGCCTCACCACCGATCCGTGGAGTGTGCAGATTGACGGCATGGTCGAGCGGCCCGGCGATTACGATCTGGCCGATCTGCTCAAGGGGCTCGACATCGAGGAACGGATCTATCGGATGCGCTGCGTCGAGGCCTGGTCGATGGTGATCCCGTGGAACGGCTTCGAGCTGGCGGCGCTGCTGAACAAGGTGGGCGTGCAGCCCTCGGCCAAATACGTGGCCTTTGAAACCGCCCTGCGCCCCGACGAAATGCCCGGCCTGCGCTCGCCGGTGCTCGATTGGCCCTATGTCGAGGGGCTGCGGCTGGATGAGGCGATGCACCCGCTCACCATGATCTCGACCGGGATCTATGGCGAGGTGCTGCCAAACCAGAACGGCGCGCCGCTGCGCCTCGTGGTGCCGTGGAAATATGGCTTCAAGTCGATCAAGTCGATCGTGCGGATCACGCTTACCAACAAGGAGCCGCCGACAAGCTGGAACAAGGCCAATGCGCGCGAATACGGCTTCTATAGTAATGTGAACCCCACCGTCGACCATCCGCGCTGGAGCCAGGCCACCGAACGGGTGATCGGCGCGGGCTTCTTCGCGCCACGGATCGACACGCTGATGTTCAACGGCTACGCCGACGAGGTGGCCGGGCTCTATTCCGGCATGGACCTCACCAAGAACTTCTGATGACGCTGGCAGACCCGATCAACGCCTGGGCGCGCAAGCTGCCCACATGGCCGCTCTATATACTGGGGGCGCTGCCGCCGTTCTGGTATCTCTATCTCGGCTTCACCGGTGGGCTCGGGGTTGAGCCGATTTCGGAGCTGGAGCACCGGCTCGGGCTGCTCGGGCTGCAATTCCTGATCGCGGGGCTGATGATCACGCCGCTGCGGGTCTGGGCCGGGATCAATCTCATCCGCTTCCGCCGCGCCGTCGGGCTTCTGGCCTTCTACTATATAAGTGCGCATCTGCTGGCGTGGCTGCTGCTCGACATCCGCGATCCGGCGCGGATCTGGGCCGATATCGTCAAGCGCCCCTATATCACCATCGGGATGCTGGGCTTTCTGACGCTGGTGCCGCTTGCCATCACCTCCAACAATGCCTCGATCCGCAAGCTCGGCGCGCGCTGGCGCAAGCTGCATTGGCTGGTCTATGCCGCCGTGCCGCTTGGCGCGGTGCATTTCGTGATGCTGCGCAAGGGCTGGCAGATCGAGCCGCTTGTCTATCTCGCAATCGTCGCGGC
>SWCA01002959.1_pt1:10000-16548 | contig 16548 bp, 11 predicted proteins | sample 4692961 | NCBI WGS metagenome assembly SWCA01 (sample SAMN10267275, study PRJNA491770) | bioreactor metagenome | isolation source: DHS bioreactor inoculated with | place: Japan: off Shimokita Peninsula
ACAGCTCACTGGTCTAATTTAAGTTGTCCTGCGGCGAAGATGTATCGGGGCTCAAGCCATGAGCCGAAGCTTAGGATGTGCACTTCGGTGCACGTGGTAGCGGAGCGTAGTGTGACATAACTCCATTCCTCTTCTGCACCTTCGGGTGCAATGGAGGATAGGAGTTTTCTGTGAAGCCGGCGCGTGAGCGATCCGGTGGAGAGATCACTAGCGAGAATGATGACATGAGTAGCGACAAACAGGGTGAGAGACCCTGTCGCCGAAAGTCCAAGGGTTCCTGCTTAAAGCTAATCTGAGCAGGGTAAGCCGACCCCTAAGGCGAGGCCGAAAGGCGTAGTCGATGGGAACCAGGTTAATATTCCTGGGCCAGGAGGATGTGACGGATCTCGAAGGTTGTTCACTCTTATTGGATTGAGTGGGCCGCTTAGAGGTTCCTGGAAATAGCCCTCCGTTAGATCGTACCCTAAACCGACACAGGTGGACTGGTAGAGAATACCAAGGCGCTTGAGAGAACGATGTTGAAGGAACTCGGCAAAATACCTCCGTAAGTTCGCGAGAAGGAGGCCCGGTTTCTAGGCAACTAGAGGCTGGGGGCACAAACCAGGGGGTGGCGACTGTTTACTAAAAACACAGGGCTCTGCGAAGTCGCAAGACGACGTATAGGGTCTGACGCCTGCCCGGTGCCGGAAGGTTAAAAGGAGGGGTGCAAGCTCCGAATTGAAGCCCCGGTAAACGGCGGCCGTAACTATAACGGTCCTAAGGTAGCGAAATTCCTTGTCGGGTAAGTTCCGACCTGCACGAATGGCGTAACGACTTCCCCGCTGTCTCCAACATCGACTCAGCGAAATTGAATTGCCTGTCAAGATGCAGGCTTCCCGCGGTTAGACGGAAAGACCCCGTGCACCTTTACTACAGCTTCACACTGGCATCAGGCATAACATGTGCAGGATAGGTGGTAGGCTTTGAAGCAGGGACGCTAGTCTCTGTGGAGCCTCCCTTGAGATACCACCCTTGTTCTGTTTGATGTCTAACCGCGGTCCGTTATCCGGATCCGGGACCCTGTGTGGCGGGTAGTTTGACTGGGGCGGTCGCCTCCCAAACAGTAACGGAGGCGCGCGAAGGTTGGCTCAGAGCGGTCGGAAATCGCTCGTTGAGTGCAATGGCAGAAGCCAGCCTGACTGTGAGACTGACAAGTCGAGCAGAGTCGAAAGACGGCCATAGTGATCCGGTGGTCCCGAGTGGAAGGGCCATCGCTCAACGGATAAAAGGTACGCCGGGGATAACAGGCTGATGGTGCCCAAGAGTCCATATCGACGGCACCGTTTGGCACCTCGATGTCGGCTCATCTCATCCTGGGGCTGGAGCAGGTCCCAAGGGTATGGCTGTTCGCCATTTAAAGAGGTACGTGAGCTGGGTTTAGAACGTCGTGAGACAGTTCGGTCCCTATCTGCCGTGGGTGTAGGATACTTGAGAGGAGTTGCCCCTAGTACGAGAGGACCGGGGTGAACGAACCACTGGTGGACCTGTTGTGGCGCCAGCCGCAGTGCAGGGTAGCTATGTTCGGACAGGATAACCGCTGAAGGCATCTAAGCGGGAAGCCCCCCTCAAAACCAGGTATCCCTGAGGGCCGTGGAAGACCACCACGTCGATAGGCCGGAGATGTAAGCGCAGCAATGCGTTCAGTTGACCGGTACTAATTGCCCGATAGGCTTGATTTGATCCAGTAACAGCCAGGCTTTTACTGATAATCAAGAGCATACACATAGTCTTGACTTGGAACGGTTTCTTTCTCGGTTTGGTGGTCACAGCGCGAGTGAAACACCCGATCCCATCCCGAACTCGGCCGTTAAGCACCGTTGCGCCGATGGTACTGCGTCTCAAGACGTGGGAGAGTAGGTCACCGCCAAACCTAGTAAGAAACCGTTTCGTGTATCTCTCGACGATGTATTCAGAAAACGCCGCCCTTCGGGGCGGCGTTTCTTGTTTTCAGCTCGCTGCAAGAAGCAACTGGTCAAACCGCGCCGCATTGTCGAAGTCAGCATCGGTCAGCCCGCCCGCGTCATGGGTGGTGAACCGCACCTCGCAATAGCCCCAGCCAAAGCGGATATCTGCATGGTGCCCGGTCTTGTCCGACAGGAAGGCGGCGAGGTTGGCGGCATGGCAGGCCTTGGCGAACCCCTTGAATTCAAGCCGGCGCAGCAATGTGCTCTCGCCGTCGACAAGCTGCCAGTCTGGCAGCGATGCCAAGCCGTCCGAAATCTTGGTTTGTTGATCGGTCATCTTGCTCTCCTAAGCAGCGGTTGTCCGGGCGGTTTTCGGCGGATAGAGCGGCGGCAAGTCTCCGAGCGCCCGCGCCGTCGCGACATCGGCCAGCAAATCCCGATCCGCCGCCTCGAACAATTCGTCGAGATCGGCAATCACGTAGTAAAGCGGTTGCGGTATGTCGATCCGGTAGCTCGACCGCAGGATCTCCAGCACGTCGAAGGGACGGCGCTGGGGCCGCTCAGACAGGGCGTTTTCGAGTTCCGCCACCGACGAGGCCAGACCGGAGCCAAGGCCCTTGAGCCCGCCGTCTTCGCGCATCAGCCCGAATTCGATGGTGAACCAATACAGGCGGATCAGTCGGGCATAGTCGTTGCGCGCTGCTTTCAGTCCGGCCTTGCCGATCGCCTCGCTGAACGCGGCAAACTCCGGATGCACCAGGAGCGGTGTGTGTCCGAGCAGCTCGTGGAAAATGTCGGGTTCCTCGATGTAGTCGAAATGTTCGCGACGACGAATGAAGCTGGCAGCGGGAAAGGTCCGCTCTGCCAGCATCGCGTAGAACCTGTCGAACGGGATCAGCGCCGGCACGGGTTCGACCCGCCAGCCGGTCAGGTCCATCAACACCCGGCTGACCTCGGCGCATTGCGGCACGCGGTTCTGCGGCAGCTCCAGCGCCTGAAGCCCCGAAAGGTAGGGTCGTGCCATATGCGCGCGCAGGGCCGGCAACTGGGCCTGCATCAGATCGCGCCAGACGGCGTTCTCGTCTTCGGAATAGTGAATAAACCCGGACGCATCCGGGCGCTTTGCAGCGTAGCTCGTGTCCTTGGGCATGCGTGTTCCTCCTACCCGAAGGATCGCCCAATGCCCGGACAAAAGCTTTCCCGATTCCGGGCCTGAACCGCTACACTGCGGCAAACTGTGCCTCCAAAATACAATACCAGAGGAAAAAATGCCAAATCTGGACGCGATTGACATCCACCTGCTGCGCCTTGTCCAGGCCGACAGCAGCCTCTCGCTCTCCGAGCTGGCCGGGCAGGTCGGGCTGTCGACATCGCCGTGCTGGCGGCGGCTGAAGGCGCTCGAAGCCAGCGGCGTGATCAAGCGGCAAGTCGCGATCCTCGATCCCAAGGCGATCGGCCTCGCCGCCCAGGCCTATGTTCAGATTTCCCTGCTCGATCATACCGAGGCAAGTATCGACAGGTTCATGCAACTCGTCCGCGACGCGGAAAACATCGTTGAATGCGCGACGATCAGCGGCGATGCAGATTTCATGATCAAGGTCGTTGCCGAAGATGCGGAGGCGCTGGAAGCGTTCTTGATGAAGAGAATTCTTGCGCTCGGTATCGTGCGCAGCTCGCACACCAATATCGTTCTACGCTGCATCAAGACCGAAACGGCACTCCCGCTGTCGCAGGTTCCAACCGGTTGACTGGGCCGGTGCGATCCCGAGAGGATTCCCAGAAAAATCCGCCCCGAGCCCTTGCAGTCCCCTACGGAGTGCAATAGATGATCCACACATTGGCGCGGGGTGGAGCAGCCCGGTAGCTCGTCAGGCTCATAACCTGAAGGTCGTAGGTTCAAATCCTACCCCCGCAACCAACAAAACAAGGCCTCTGAGCAGTAACGTGCTCGAGGCCTTTTTGTTTGTGTCCGGTCGAGGCGCATGGGTTTCTCCGGAAACGAGATGCCTCTCAAGGGAATTGAACGAAGACTGCCGCAAGATGACCTGAAGCTTTCGGTCGCGTAATGTCGGACTCAGCGCGCCGGAAAGGTAACCGTCACGGCCAGTCCGGGCGCGTTGTCTCTGAGTTCGAGTTTCGCGCCGTGCCTGTTGGCAATCGCCTTGACCAGAGAGAGGCCGAGACCGCTCCCCTCAAGGGTGCGCGCGGCATCGGCCCTGTAGAAAGGTTCCAGTACGTCCTCTATGCGGTTCATGGGTATACCAGGACCGGTGTCGGCGACCGTCAGCAAGGTCCGGTCTGCGGTGTCGCGCCTGGCGGCCACCGTGATCTCTGCACCCGCCCCGGCATGGGTGATCGCGTTCTGAACGAGATTGGCCACCATCTGCGCGATCATGTCCCGATCCCCGCGCATAACCATAGGTCTTTCCTGCACCTTCAGGGCAAGTTTCTGACCCGAATCCTCCGCGACCATTCCATAGGTGTCGGTCAGGTCTTCCAGAATCTCGGAGAGATCAAACTCGCTTTCGAGATTACCGGCTTCCCCGGATTCGATCCGCGCCACGCGCAGGATCGTCGCAACGATCCCCGTGAGTGTGTCGACCTGCCGGATCGACGCTTCGATTTCTTCGCGCGTGTCACGACCGGCTTCCGCATGTGCCAGAGCGCGCTCTAGAGACAGTTTGACCCGGGATATGGGCTTCCGCAGATCGTGCGCGACAGAGGCGGCGGTTCGGCGTGTCGCCTGCATCAAGGTTTCGAGCTGTTCCAGATGGATGTCGATCCGGCGCGAGATCCGGTCGATCTGGTTGTTCTCATCGCTTACTCTGATGCGCGCACCGGTGTCACCCTGCGCTACACGGTTGAGCGTCGCTTCGATCCGCTCGAGTTTCAGTTGGCTGCGTCGGCTGAGTAGGTATCCGAGGGCAAGCATCGACAGGACAACGATGAACCCCGTGATGGCAAGGCCACGCAGGGCCGAAAACTTGGCGGCGCGCAGGGGGTCGAGGCTGCGCCCTGTCACGAGGGTCCAATCGCCGACCGGAACCGCGTGGAACAGGAAGGGCCGGGACGTTTTGCGGGGCGACCCCGAAAGGACGACGTCATGCCTTTCCCAGAGGTCTGTCTCGGGCAGGTAGTCGACGTTTCCGGCCCGCTGCCGGTCATCCTGGTCAAAGAGCGCATGGGCAAAGGTGGCGCCCAAGGCAGATTGCGAAAGCGTTTCGACCTCGCGCTGCAGGACGGTCAATCCCTCCTCGGCAAAGCTGAACAGGAGGGCCTGCTCCATTTCCAGTATGCCGAGTTGGATATCTTCGGCCATCGCATTGTCGATCAGCCGCACTGCCATTGCAGACATGAGCGCCAGAATGAAGACAAAGAGGGCCGCGGATCGCAGGACCGCCCGAAACGGGGCGCCGGACAGAATATCAGCGCGGACCATGAAGCGAGTAGCCGGCGTTTCGGATCGTATGGATCAGCGGTTCATCGAAGGGTTTGTCGATCTTGGCACGCAGACGGCTCATGTGGGTTTCGAGCACGGTCGTGTTCGGTTCGAAACTGTAGTTCCAGATCCTGTCCAAGAGCATGGTCCGGGTCAGGACACGGCTGGCGTTGCGCATCAGGATCTCAAGCAGCATGAATTCCTTGTTCTGGAGTTCGATCACCTGTCCCTGGCGCTTCGCCGTGCGTGAAAGCAGATCCAACTCCAGGTCGTGCACTTTCAGCGTGGTGACATCCTGATGGCTTGTCCGGCGCCGGAGAAGCGCATCGATGCGCGCCGAAAGTTCGGAAAAATGGAAAGGCTTTCCCAGATAGTCGTCGCCGCCCGCGATTAGGCCTTCGACCCTGTTTTCGACATCCGAAAGACCGGTCAGGAAGAGAACAGGGACTTCGGACCCTGCGGCGCGGAGCGCCTTCACGACGGCGACGCCGTCCATCCCGGGCATCATCCGATCCATGATAGCGACGTCGCAGGGATTGTATAGACAATAGGTGAGCGCGTCGCGACCATCGGTGAAATGCTCGACGCTGTGGCCCTCTTCTTCGAGGCCGGAGCGGACATACTCGGCCAACTCCGTATCGTCCTCGGCAACAAGAATTTTCAAGTTTCGCATATCTTCCTGATAATAGAGCCTCGCTTCGCACTGTAGCCTTCGGCGAAAGGATCGCGCCACTTACGAAATTGTAAGCCCACGTTCTGTTCCAGAACAAGTTGAACGGGCAGCTTCCCGGTGACAATCATCAGAGAGACCTTGAGATGACGCAAGGACAGTCAATCGTCCTTACAGCAAGCGTCGGTGCTGCGCTGCTCGGAGTGGGGGCGGCGACATCGCTTGTCGCGACGATCTGGGCCTCACTGCCGGCGAGTGCTCTGGCAGCAATTCTGCTGGTGTGGGCAGTCACCGGGATCGTTCTTTCATTGCGAATGCGGCCAGCACCAGAGTGGAGCACGGCCGCAACGGCTTTCGGTGCGATGGCGATGATCGCAGCGGCGCTTTTGCTTGCCGGGGAGGTGGATATCGAATGGCTGACCTTGCTGGCCGTATTCGGCCTGCTTTGCGAGGGGGTTTTTTCCGCAATACACGGGCTGAGGCTTCAAGCCTGCCG
>SWCA01002459.1_pt1 | contig 16543 bp, 7 predicted proteins | sample 4692961 | NCBI WGS metagenome assembly SWCA01 (sample SAMN10267275, study PRJNA491770) | bioreactor metagenome | isolation source: DHS bioreactor inoculated with | place: Japan: off Shimokita Peninsula
ATAATAATTATCATGTTTATTTCAAAGTCCGACAGGCTCCTAGCAATTGTTTTCCATGGTGTAGCCATACTAAGTCCATCATTGGTATCGTCACCACTAGGTGAAACGTAATAAGTTTTAGATGTAGCAGATTTCAAGTGATGGTCTTCCTGAACCGGATTATGGTCCTGTTCAAAAACTTGTTCCGCACAACCGAAAACCGAATTCAAAAAAATGAATAATCCAAAATAAATAATTTTCTTTTTCATAGCATAAGTTTTAAATTAGTATTTGTTTATTCTATTGTTAAAGGGGATTATTACAAAGCTATACTTGTATATTCCGGTAGTCAGCATATATTTTTCAAGAGGACGCTCCCCCCAGCTATTTATTCCTCCTACTCCCATTTGTTTATGGTCAATATTGAGATAAACTACATTGCTTTTATTCATTTCGTAACTGTATCTGGCTTTTTCCATCGCCTCTCTGGAGTAATGGCAGACATTAAAACTGAGTGCCTGATCATCCACAGTAACTACCTTTATTCCAGCACCTTTATTGTCAGTCAAGATAAACCAGCGAGTACCACTTTTCGCCCCATTTTCCTGAGGTCTGTTGTAGTCAACCCATTGCTCATCTACACTCCCTTGATAAATCCCCAAAGGTTCGAAGCTTCTACCAACATAAGTTTCGTCAGGTCCGCGTCCATACCATTTTAAATGAGTAAATTCTGCAGGTAGCTTCCAGGCCGTACCTATTCGAAGAGGTAGAGGTTCTCTTTTGTCATCTAATTGTTTTAGGTCATAAGCAATATCACATTCAAGAGTTCCATCAGCGTAAATAGTATAGTTTAAATCGCAACTACCCACATCCTTTTTTAGCTCCCAATTCACCTTGATAATTACTTTTCCTGAAGCTTTCTCAACATTTATGGTTGGTATTGACAACTCTCGGGAAGCTACACAGTAAGGACTTAGATTTTCTGTCACCTCAGATTTGTTTGTCTGTGGCCCGAAAACATCTTCAAATAAGAACGGAACTCTGTCGTTATCGGTGCCTGCCCTCCAAAGGTCTGGACGGCCTCCATCTTCTATCATTAACTCTCCGTTATATAATAGCTTGTTTAATACCCCCTTTTGTTTATCAATTGAGAATTCTACTAAGTCATTCTTTACTATAATCTGTTCCACAGATTCTTGCAATGTAAAAGAGTTTGCCTCTTTATTAACTTTTTCCTCGAATTGTGGATACTGTTCACGTAACACAATCTGCTCTTGTGCCAAAGGATATCCTTCAGGCACTAAAGATGAGTACTGTTTTGTACTATGGAAATAGATATTTAAAAGCATTTCTCCATTTTCTGGAAGATTTTCTGGAAATTCTAAAAGCGTAGTATTTTCAGTGCTGTGTGGTTCTATTTCAAGTGGAGATAATTTGCCTTCATGTAGTTTCTCGCCGTCAATCAATAATTCCCAGCTACCCTTAACAAACTCTCTCAAATTTGTAAAATCATATAGATTCTTTACGGTTAATGATTTCTTTTCCGTCATCACATCTACAACATGAACATTACGTATTACATGCTTGAGTGCTTTCAGTCCCGGGTGAGGCGTCCAGTCTGCTGCTATTAATCCGTTCATGCAGAAGTTATTATCGTTGTGATATTCTGTCTGCAAAGTATCTCCATAAGCCAAATAATAGTCATTTATTGGACCTACACCGATATTTGCTTTATATTCTTCAGGCACATGTTGTCGGATCCCCTGATCCATCCAATCCCAAACAAAAGCCCCAATAAGTTTAGGAGTTTTATAGATGTGTTCCCAGTATTCGTTGAGCGTACCATTAGAATTTCCCATGGCATGGCTGTACTCACAAATAATAGAAGGGCCCAATGGCCAATCACCGTCCCATCCCGGTTCTGGATACATGGCTGATTCCATGTCGGTGTGAGCTTTAACAAATTCTGCCCCTGGTTGATCTTTGGGGTTAAACAGATTTTTCGTTCCTTCATAATGAACAGGTCGCTCAGGGTGATTCGTTCGTAACCATTCGGCACAAGCCATCATATTTGGCCCATAAGAAGCCTCGTTCCCTGTTGACCAAATTATTACCGATGGATGGTTTTTATCGCGTTCAGCCATGCTCCTAATACGGTCAATATGTGTAGCCTTCCACTCAGGATTATTAGAAATAGGACTGCCTCCTTTTTGTCTTATATATCCATGTGATTCGATATTGGCTTCATCTATTACATATATTCCGTATTGATCGCATAAGTCATACCACTCCGGTGTATTTGGGTAGTGAGAAGTACGTACAGCATTGATGTTATTTTTTTTGAATAATTCTATATCACGAAGCATCGATTCGCGTGTAACCACCTGTCCAAAGTCTGGGTGATGCTCATGTCTGTTTACTCCTTTAAGTTTTACTGCTACTCCATTTATTTTAAATATATTATCAACTATCTCCACTTTCCTGAAACCAACTTTTTGAGGGATGATTTCAACCAGTTTACCTTTCTTGTCGTAAAGTGATAAAAGTATGGTATAAAGATTTGGCCGTTCGGCATTCCATAGGTTTGGCGAGTTTACATGTTCGGTTAAGGCAAGTGTTTCAGAAGTGATTTTTTTCTTGCTCGAAAAAACCTGGTTATAACCTTCATCTAATAATTCAAGATGTACCGAACCTTTGGTGCCCGGTTCAAACATTACAGCAGTGGTTAAGTCTGCCTGTGTAAAGGTGTCATTGAGCTTTAGGCTTATCGTAATATCCTGTATGTTAGCTGTGGCGTTGCGCGACCAAAGGTATACATCCCTAAATATACCACTCAACCGCCAATAGTCCTGGTCTTCAAGATAAGAACCATCAGACCATCGGTACACCTCACAAGCAATCAGGTTTTTCCCCGATTTTACGTAAGCAGAAATATCAAACACTGCCGGTGTTCTGCTTCCTTGCGAATAGCCCACCTTTTTCCCGTTAATCCAAAGATAAAAGGCTGATTTCACTCCGTCGAAGTGGACTATAGTCTGACGTTTCTCCCAATCGTCAGGGAGCTCAAAATACAAACGGTAAGAACCAACCGGATTGTCGGCGTGTCCTATGTTAGGCTGATTGAAGCCAAAAGGATAATGTGAGTTTGAATATATAGGAATTCCATATCCTTCAATTTCCCAATTGGAAGGAACTTTTATTTTGGACCATGCTTTATCCTGAAAGTCCGTTTTAAAAAAATCTTTAGGCCGATCTGCCGGCTTGGAAGAATAGTGGAACTTCCATAAACCATTGAGTGATTTAAACCAAGACGAATTTTCTTTGTTCCCTAAAAGGGCTTGTTCCTTAGAAGAATAACTCATCATCGTGGCATAAGCCGGCAACTTATTCCTGCCAATTATTTCAGGATTTTCCCAGTCAGGAGCATCACTCTGAATAATTGTAGGTTCTAATGAAGTTTCCTGAGCCAATAGGTTTGTTGCCAGTAGTATATAAAAAATGCAAAGTGTAATATTTTTCATCAGTTTAAAATTATTTTCATCTCTTAGTTGCCATTATTATTACCTGAAGCGATCAAAATACTCAATACCTTTAGCCTCATATTTCTTTTCTGAATGTGATCGGGGCTTATCGTTTGGTTGGGACTTCGTTTTAGTTCTCCTTCAAAAATTACCATAATATCGTTCGCATAAAGCCAGTATTTCGAATCAACTGCTATCATTACTCTATAATCTTCTTTATCGTTTTTATTTAGTTCAAATTCCGTTTTTAAAGCCAGCCGAATATTTTCACCTTCAAAAACTTCCGGATGAGTAATCCGATAAGCAACTGTTTGCTCGTGCTCACAGCTATCTAAAATTGCTATTATAAATGCTAAACCACACGAATGTAAATTCTCATATATATTTTGATTTTTCTTTTAAAAATTAATGCTTTAACCTATTTTAATTACATTGCCTTTCCCTTCATAAATTGTCATTAATGCTTTATTAAGTTGCCGGATAAAACCGGCAAAAAGGATAAATAAAAAACCTATAAAAACACAAAAAATAAAACTTCCATTCTTTTTTGTGTTTATAAACCGAAATAATACTTTGCCCAAATATTATTTTCTTGAACCTGCAATGCTTTCTCAAATAATTCCCGGGCTTCTCTTTCCTCACCCAGTCCCTTTTTGCCCAAGGCCTGCAGGTAATAGGCATTTGATAATGTATTTCTAGATGAGGCAACTTCATCCACACCAATGCCTGAATTGGTTGCTCCTTTGTCGATCAGTACCCGGCCTTCTTTAATCAATTCTTTAAAAAGTTTATATGCTTGTTCTCTATTACCAAGCATTTGAAATGCCATTCCCTGGTAATATTTTAGTTCTCCTGATGAATTATCAGCACTTGCACTTTTCTCATAATATTCTTTTGCTTTTCTTTTCATCCCTTTTGCATCATAGGCAATACCCATAGTGTAATTCACCATAGCACTTCTCCCGTCACTATTGGGTTTGCCAACTTCAAGATTATCGGGATACAATAAGGCTGCTTGGAGATCTTCTAGGGCTTTATCAAACTTTCCTTCATCAGTATATTCCAGAGCCCTTAGCATATGTGCGTCCACATAATAAGAATGAATGATCCGGCCTCCCTCCCAGGTCCTGAAATGATGTGTATTCAGCATTTCGATTGATTTGTCATATTGCCCGTCTAAATTCAGAAGTTTTACCACCTCTTTGGGTGCTCTTGCATCAATTTTAACGATATCAATATTTTCTTCCAGTATCGCAAGACACTCCCTATAGTCAAGTTCAGAAGCTTCATAATATTTAGCCAGTTCAGCATACCACAAAGGTTGGTTCTTATCCTGTCCTAGTGCTCTCTTTAAATAATCTATTGCCTTATTCACATCCTGTTCATGATGAAATGTACCAAAAGCCAGGTTTCTTAATGTCATCGCATCATCTTTCTCAATGCTCAAAGCATTTTCCCAAGCATCAATAGCATCATCTTTCCGGTTGTCGAACAATAAATTTCCCAGGAGATAAAACGCGATTGAATTTTCAGGATTAGCTTTTACAGCATATGTAAGAACTTGTTCCGTTTCCTTCCTGTAAGGGAAAATATATTCAGTGGAAGCGTTGTTGGCTCTTTCAAGCATCTCTCTTGCTTTTGATGATTGATCATCATTTTCGTAAAACCATGCCAGGTAGTATAATACGAGAGGATTTTGCGGACTTTCAATTGAATTGAGAAGATCAATACCATCCTTGTATAATCCTGCATGAAAATAATTTACAGCAATATCAAGGTAACTATTCTCAACATCCATCATCTTATCATGATGTTCTGAAAGCAGATCTTTCCCTTCAAGCAATCCTTTCTCATAATATGCTGCATAATTCAGCGGATCAAAATCCAACAATTTCTCAGCAAAGTCAAGTGCTTTCCCTGTTTTTTCCAGGGTTCTTAAAAGTGATGTATATAGCAGAACTATCCTTCCGTCATTATTATTTGTGGAATATGCTTCTTTTATGTATTCAAGTGCTTTCTGATAGTTTCCTTTCTTACTCTCCAGAAGTGCCAACTGGTAAAAACCAGCTGAGAACCATTCATAATACCATGTAGACTGGTAGAAATTCCTGTAAGCGTCTTCATCCTCCCCAATTGCTTTCTGAGCCAGTGCCATATAATAAAATACTTCGCCTTGTTTGGGTTGCCAGTATTTCACTTTCAACTTATCAGCAGCGCGCTGTATATATTCCAGTGCTTCCTCATATTTCCATTGCTTTATTCTTCTCATGCCAAGTGCTAAATTAACTCTGTAGTCGGAGGGAGACTTTTCCAGTGCAGCAAAGTAATAATCATCCGGATTATGGAAAGGCCGGTAAAATTGCTCAACAAATCGCCCGGTCAGATAGAGATCTTCAACATTCTCAAGCTCATCAGCTGGTTTTAGCCTTTCCTGGACTTCAGGTAATTCAGGTTTTTTAGATTCCCATGGTTTATAGGAAATAAGTTCATTTCCGTTTTTATCCAGCAGCTGAACAAAAAGATTATACTCATCTATTTCTCTTTTGCCTTTGTATGTTGCCGTATAAGGATTTGCCGGATCAATATCTATCACCTGATTGACAAGCACATCATCCCCATAAGACAGTATTATTTTAGCGGCACTAAATTTCCTGGTAGTATTGAATCCATAAAAGACAGTTTTTTTATCTTTCATCTGGAGTGTAACCGCTGCATCAATATTGGCATTTTTGGCCATTTCAATATCCCTGATCCCGTACCAGTAATTGGTCGCATCTTTCACTGAATGGGGTGCAAACCAAGCATAATCGGGCTGATTGTTTGAAAACGTTCCTGTCATTAATTCGACATAGGCTTTTCCATCATCAGTCAGCTTTTTCCTGTAAGCCTGTCCGGTTGTCCCCGGCCCAAACTGAAAGAGCTTGGATGTTTTATTCTCATAGACATTTCCGACATGCACAGTACCGGCGTCTTTCCCGTAATCATATCCACCTATAAATCCTTCCTCCGCCTGCCAGAAGAATAGGGACTTCGGTTCAGGATGATTCTTCCACCAGGTAAGGTCAACTCCTGATGTGTAATCGGTACCTGAATAATTTGAATGAGAAACCGGCCAATGCGTAAAATCACTATTGTTATGATTTACAGCAATCTCCTGACTGGGCGGCCAGAATGTACGGTAATTTTCATTTGCGGTCATGGAGGCATTTGCCCAGAAGAGAAAGGTTTTTGTAACATCAGTAGGATTATTGATCCTGTATTCAACTTCGAAATATGATCTTCCCGGATGAAGTGTAACACCTACGAGTCCTCTTAAACGCAAAGTCCTTTCCGTTTCTCCTATCCAGACAGTAGCGCTCCCATCTTTATTCTCCTTTAACAGATAGTCAGCCGGCATCAATGATGATGGACGGTGATGATGCGGGAAGCACCATTCGATCCCCCCGGAAACCCAAGCCCCAAGAGTTCCGATAAGGTCGGGTTTGATGGTGGTATTGGAATGAATGATCTCATATCCATTCGTTTTATCAACAGCCTTGTGAATTTTACCTCCAAATGCAGGTAGAATGGTTACTTTGATATATTCATTCTCCAGGTAAACCATATCATAAGTAACATTCACCAGCTTATCTCCCAGATCGGTTTGCGCCGGATAAGGGTACATTTTACCGGCAGCCCCCTGTACTCCTCTACCTGTGTAAAAAATCGGGCTGGGAACATCTTTGGCTCTTTTATAGGTTGGGATGGTTTCTTTTCCTTCATATACCCTTACCTGTGAAAATGATAAGACAGAGAATAGTAAAAAGAAGGAAATAAACAATAATCTGTTAGCCATGAATCGCGTTTTGAATATTTATAGTATCATGAATCTTGAAAAAATAACGAATAGAGTAGATTCTATTATTTTGCAAACGCCCCCACATATTTTATACCCACCACTTCATTCCCAGCCATGTCTCTTCTCGACATGCCAGGAAAAACCAGACCATCGGTAAAAATCTTAAGTTCCTGAGGTTTGAATTTTAAGCCGTTTTCGTAACCATCAAACCCGTCAGGAATGTTAACTAAAGGATCGTAATCCAAAAGTCGACTATCCATAAGTATTGACTGACTTCCAACCTGATAAAAAAGATTGTTTTCAAATTTACAGTTCAAAATATGAACAATATCGAACTGAGCCCTTACCGGTGCAGTGCCAACAAAAATATTATTCTTAAAGGTGAAATTTTCGTTCTTCCCGATTTTCGCCCAGTCAGCACTAAGTACAAACTTTAAATCACTAAGGCGATTCGAGGCGATAACAAGATTATTATATACAGAAACGTCCTTAACAGCACTTGAAGCAGTAATAAAAGCGCCTTTCTCGAAATCATTACCATTATCGTAGAATACATTATTGCGCACAATTGTGCCCCTGTGATTACCAATTTGCCCATCTGATTTATTATTGCAAATCAACAATCCTCCACCAGCATTATGATGAACATAGTTGAATTGCACTATTGTATTAACACAGGCAATATCAACATCCATACCTTGCCCATCTCCACTTCCATGTTCAAGATGTGTATATGCTACTTCATTATACTGCATAGTAAAATTAACAGAACTATGTGGCCAAATGCCAGCATTGTAATATCCGGTTCGTCCCAGATAGTTAGCATGAAAAACAACATTGTGATCAATAAAAGAATTTTTTGTTGCGACTAATACAACCGCGTCTCCCCCTGTATGACTAATATTATTCCCTTGCACCACAACATTTCTGGCGGGAAACCAGCCTTCATCGTCACTTATATATTTATTATTGCCCCAACTCAATCCAGGACGTTTACCCCATTGAGTATTCAGCCATATTCCTGTGCGGGATACCTTATGAATTTCGTTATTGGTGATATAGATATTCTCAAACCAACTTGGCCCTATATCTTTTGTGGTATTAGCTTCGAAGCTTATTCCTGCATTGTCATATTTATATCGGGCATTGGGACAAATACTTTCAACATCCAGTTCCTTCGGGGTTTCAGGTAAAACCCCTGCTCCTAACCAATTCACCTCTTCAACACGACAGCCGGTAATTTCAATATTTTTAAAGGCTCCGGCTACAACCGGCGTAATACTAATGCCTTTTCCCCCTTCTTTATTTGTAACCCGGATGTTCCGAAACCTTACATTGTCGTCCCGTATAGCAACGGCCGCATCAATACCCACCCCGTCAATTGTGGGTCTGGTGTCACCTCCGTAGCTGTCAATAATGAGAGGGTTGCCTGATGTACTTGATAAATGTTCTAACCATAACGGCCCTTTAAAAACCTGACCGCTTTTCAATAAGATCTTTGTATTCGAATTTTGTGCTATAATTGCAGCTTTATTCAAGGTTCTAATTGGAGTATTTTCACTTAGCCCAGAATTTTTATCGTTTCCAGATGAATTGTCAACATAGTATACAGTATAATTACTTTCATCAATATCGTTAATCGTTGGAGGAACAGAAACCTCATCATATACAATTTTCTCTTGAGAAGCTTCTGGATCGACCGTTGCTTCTTTTTCGCATGAAATGAAATTTAGAAGCGTAAAAAGAATTAAGAATATTTGCATTGCTTTAATTTTTATAGTCATACAAGAATTACATTGTAGGCTGCCATCAATGAATGATGACAGCCTCTATATATATTAGGAAGTAAATTTATCGCGCAGTTATAGTAAACAAGTCGAAGTCAAAATTACCTGTAGAAGTAATTTTTATTACATGATCTCCAGTTACTAAAGATATATTTTCAATAACTGCATGAGTGACAGTTGCTCCATCTGTGGCGGGGACGTCATTAGCGTTACCAACTTCCACATTGTCAATAAGCAATTCAAGATCGCCGCCTCCCCAACAAGCAACATCGAAGGTAAAATCATAAGATCCTTGATCAGCTACCCTAATGTGATAAGTCGCTGTTGTACTATACAAATTAATGTAATAGTTACCTCCCCACATAATTTCGCTGTCTCTCCACCAGGTTTGTATCTTCGATTCTAAGCCTTCTTCACTACTTTCTGCTTCAACAACAGTTGGCTCGCTGTTAGTAACTAATGGTCCATTATAAGTTAACTCTTTCCCTTGCTTTATAAAAATTGAAATTGATTTATTAATTTCACTATCTTCTGCCTTCACAATAATGTTCTCGGTGCGAATTTCTCCTTCCGTAATAGCCTCTATGTCAAAATGATATTCTTTTTCTCCGATTCCCGGTGCATTGTTTTCTTGCAGATGAATCCAATCTGGCAGAATAAAATCAACCAATATATTTGTTGTAATAGTCAGCGAGAATGTAGCTTCTCCATCTTCCAGAACAATACTCGCACTCGAACAATTAATTATGGGTGCAATACCATCTTGAATGATATCAATTAGAATATCATCTAAACCGTCAGAAGAAGCTGTGATTGTAGCCTTACGTTGCTTTCCGATTACTTCACTTTCCGAGACGGAAACTCTAAGATTATTAATTTCTTCTGGTACGATCTCCGTTAAGCACCATGGTTGTGATGATTGCACCGTGAAATTTTGATTAGTGTTAATCATCACTGATTTTGTATCAGCATTACTCGCAAACGTTAGTGGTGTGCCGGTGCTCTCGAATACAGAGCCAAAAGTCTCTTCCTTTTCTGTACAGGCGGATATTACACTTGCCAATACAATTATTACTGTAATAAAATATATCTTATTCATAGCCTATTCATTTTTAAATTTAATATCCCGGATTTTCAACCAGATTAGAATTGGCTGCTATCCTTGCCTTTGTAATTGGAAAATAATAGTTATGACTTGGAAACTGAGGAGGTGTTGTTGCTCCATCAACATCATCTACAACCAGAATTTTGTATTTTTTTGTCTCATAATCTAATATATATTGCAAGCCGGAAAATGAGCGGGTAAGCTTGGTTTCGGCTTCTCTCCAGCGACGTAAGTCCCAATAGCGATGGTTTTCAAATGCCAGCTCCACTTTACGTTCGTGACGGATTTTTTGACGATCAATTGATGTTAATTGTGCAATTCCAGCCCTATCTCTGATCTGATTCACTGCATCTAATGCATCTCCGGTTTTTCCAAGCTCGAAAGCAGCTTCAGCAAAATTTAGTAATGTCTCCCCATAACGGAATATCTGATAATCGGTTCTTGATTCAGCTAACCATTTCATATTGTCTGCTGTAGGATCCAAATACTTCATAATTCCGAACCCGGTAGTAACTACCCCCCATTGAGCAGGCAATGTATATTGCGAACCAACAGCATTTACTCCCTCATATGAATCATTTACTCCAGTAACAATAGTTCCGTCAGGTTTAATAATACCAATGTGCATATCAACAAAATTTGATCCCAAGTGTCCACCGTTAGCATCTCTCCAGGGCGTTTCGTTAGTCCATATTGAGGCATAAAAACGAGGATCACGATCTTTCCAGATTTCATCCATGGTCCACAAACCCTGCTGAATAGCTGTTCTGTCTAAAGTTCCCGGAGTTCCGTCAATTTTCTCAAACTCTTCTGCCATTTCAAGGTAAGGAGCATTTTCGTTTCCGGTACCCCAAACTTGCGGCTGAGGACATTGCATGGCATCCCAAGACCAGGTATTAAATCCTCCATCAACAAAACCAGCCCCATCATGTTGTTTGGCCATAATAACTTCACTATTCCGTTTGACAAGAAACAGGTTTTTGAAATTCTGTACTTTATCAGCATCCTGATGATACAAGGCAAACCCCCCGTTTTGGATGATATCTTTAGCAGCATCATAAGCTATTTGGTAATATTCTGTTGATTCGCCCGATGGAATACCAAGCAAACCATTCAATTGAACTTGCCCAAACTGAGCTATACTACCAGCAAAAAGAGCGGCACGGCATTTCAGCGACAAAGCAGCCCATTTCGTAGCGCGGCCATAATCAGTAGTAGCGGCCAGGGGCTCAGCAATATCCGTTGTCTCAGAAATCACAAAGTCGTAAATCTCTTTCTCTGAGTTACGCTTTGGATACAATAACTCTTCCGGCGAATTCAATTGAGGAACAGAAGTAATTAAAGGCACTCCGCCATAACGCTTTGCCATTGAGAAATAAATATATGCTCTCAAAAAACGAGCTTCTGCTGTTCGTAATGTAGCTAATTGAGTATCTACCGAAGAATTAGGTACACGTTCAATAAACTCATTCAAATTGCGAACTGTGTAGTACGCATTATCCCAATATTCAAGTACTCCTCCATCAGGAGTAATTCCAAATGCCTTAACACCGGCGAGGTCGGCCCAAGAACCCAAATTGTATTTTGTTTCATCAGAAACATCCATAGTTAAGCGGGTACCAAAGACCTGAGCACTATTCCCAAAAAAGTAATTGACATCATTGCCTCTGCTATCTCTATTCATTGGACTCCCACTCCAACTTGTAAACATTGTTGTGGCATCATTCACCAACACCGGAGTATACATATATTGAGTGAGTAAAAAAGCATCAATCAAAGTAGGATCTTCCCAAACCACCGCATCGGTATATCTGTCCAATGGGGCTTTATCCAGAAATTCATCCTGACAAGATGTTGCAAAGATTCCTGTAAGTAATAATACATAGGCTATTTTATTCAGTTTCATGATTATTCAATTTAAAAATTAAAATGTTAGATTCATTCCCAGACTGAACGTCCGTTGCAGAGGATAATAATAAACTGTATTTACTGGGACTCCAGTTGGCCCATTCCCATCTGGCATTTCAGGGTCTACTCCGTATTTATCGAGCGTACTTAGGGTAAATAAGTTTGTTCCGGCTAAATAAACGCGTAATTTGCTCACACCAATCTTACTCAATAAATTTTCAGGCAGCTCATACCCCAGAGAGGCGCTCTTCAGACGTATATATGCAGTTTCATGCAGGCGGTAATCAGAATAATAATGGTTGGTGGGTGCACCTCCAGGACGAGCGACAAGTGCATATGGGTCATTGTTCTTTTCTGTCCAACGATTTTCATGCCTTAAAGAAGTTTTAGCTCCTTCTAAGAACACATAAGTGGTATAATCAAAAGCCCCCTGAAAAAGCCCTACCAGGTCAAAATCTTTGTATTTAAACACTGTATTTAATCCATACATCCAATGAGGCATCGATCCCTTACCAATGACTTTCTGGTCTCTCCAGTCGAGTAATTTGTCCCCGTTCAAGTTCAAATACTTCACATCACCTGGACGAAGCGTTGAATTTCCATTCAAATCCTTATATGCATATGTTAAATTATTGATTTCATCCTGACTAGTGAAAAGCTTTTCAGAAACGTAACCAATCTGTTGATCTGTCCAATTGCCTGTTCGTTGATAAATCCTTTGCTGATCCGGATCGGTGTATTCTGGCTCATCAAATTCTACCCATTTGGAACGAGCATAGGAGATGTTTGCACTAACATCATAAGAAAAATTGTGCCTCTTGCCAGCTGTTCCTATAGTGAACTCAAAACCCCGGGTGTCAATACTGTTTAAATTTTCAGGTGGTAGCCCGGCTCCGAAGGTCGATGGAAGTGAGGTTACTCGAGTGCCGGGAATGCCGTCACGCATCCGGTAAAATCCCTCAATCGTACCATATAATTTCCTGTTTAACAAAGAGAAATCCAATCCGCCGTTGTAAATTGTCATTTGCTCCCATGTTAAAACGGGATTAGCTAATCCTGTTGCATAAAGCCCAGGTTTAATCTGATCTCCAACTTTGTATGATCCATCAAAACCATAACCTGATAAATATTGATAATTACCAATTGCATCATTACCAGACTCACCATAACTAGCCCTAAGCTTTAGGTTATCCACAAATTCTAGTGATTTCATAAATTTTTCCTCAGACAGCCTCCAGCCCAAAGATACGCTTGAAAATAGTCCCCATCGACTGTCCTTAGGGAATTTAGAGGAAGCATCGGCGCGGAAAATAGTTTCAACTAAAAAACGATCCATGTAGTTATAGTTAATTCTTCCGACCCAACTAACACGGCTCGATTCATACCCTTCTCCGTCATTGGAAGCAGTCGCGCTATTGCCAGCCCATAATTGATCTAGGACATTACTCAAAAAGTCACTTCTTGATGCACTAAAATAGTTGCCTTTATAATCAATATTTTCATACAACGCAAGCACCGAAAGACGATGATTCTTCTTGATCGTGTTATCGTATGAAAATGAATATTGCTGAGTTAAAGTTGTATTACTATTCATAGACTCTGATATAGAAGTTGGATCCTGAGACGATCTTATGTAGGTATATTGCTCTGATTCTACATTGTACTGATAAAAGTCCTCTTGTTTTTTGAAAGATTTATTGTATCCATTAACATCAATATAATTTACAAAGGCCTTGGCTTTTAAACCCCTAATCTTTTTGAAATCATAGTTTAAGGTAACTCCAGTACGTAATTCTTTGTTTTTACTATCACTGGCTCCGCTAAGTTCGGTATTGGTTGCATACAAAATACTCCCATATGAAATACCACCATAAGCGAGTTTTGTTGGATCTGGCAAACTAAAAGGAAGAGTAGGATCAGAATTGTAGAGTTGTTCCCATAAATTACCTCCGTTATGATAACCCATAAACGGGAAATTGCGATTTTCATATGCCATTGACATATCCAAAGCCAATTTGAGGTTGTCAGTTATTTTTGCATCTACGTTCGATTGCACATTATAACGGGAATAATTACCTCCATTTTTCTTAACTATTGTTTCCTGATCTGAATACCCCAGAAAACCGTAGTATTTGATCTTATCGCTACCCCCGCGAACCGACAAGTTATGATTTTGTTGAGGAGCCCATGAACGAAGTGTTTCATCGAACCAATCAGAATTTAGATAATTAGGATCTGTGCCTTCATAATATTTTTCAATCTGCTCCTCTGTATAAGGGACTTGCGATGGAGGATTACCTTCATTTAAATAACTTTCACGAGACCATTCAGCGCGTTGCCCGGAACTAGCAGGAGGATTAAGTTTGGTTGATCCTTGCATTGTAAAGGAAGTGTTTAGGCTAATGGTTGGTTTCATATTTTGTCCACGTTTGGTAGTGACCAGAATTACACCATTACCTGCACGCGCACCATAAATAGAACTTGCGCCATCCTTTAAAATGGATATCGTTTCAATTTGAGAAGCATCCAAATTGTTTAAGTTACTCTCTACACCATCAACAATTACCAACGGGGCACCAAACCCACGAATACTAAGTATGGGCATATCGGCACCAGGTTGTCCACTGGTTTGCTTTGCAACCAAACCGGGCATTTGACCTACAAGTGCATTCGACACATTTGTAATGGGTGCAATGGTTAATTGTTCTGACTTTACAGATGAAATAGATCCAGTTAAGTTACCCTTGCGTTGAGTCCCGTAACCTACCGCAACAACCTCCTCCAACCCAATAGATTCTTCTATCATCGTAACATTAATGCTTGCCTTCCCAGCTATTAATACTTCCTGCGTTTTCATCCCCACAAAAGAAAAAACCAATACCCCATTTCCCGGAACATCGGAAAGCGAATAATTTCCATCAGCATCTGTAATCGTTCCCTGTGTTGTTCCTTTGATCACAACTGTTACACCAGGGAGCGGAGCGCCGGAGGAGTCTGTGATTTTCCCGGAGACAGTTATGGGTTGCTGAACTGCACCCATACCCTGTATAGTACGTTTGTTGGCTAGAAGAATTAGTCGGTCTCTTATAGTATATGAAATATCTGTATCCTCAAAAATCTGGTCCAATACTTCATTTACTCTTTTTTCCTGAACAACAACGTCTATCCTGCGCTCAACGTCAACGATATCTTTTTTATAGAGAAAAGAGAATTCCGTGTTCTTTTCTATTTGGTCAATGACATCTTCGACCCTTGCATTTTTCATATCCAGCGTAAGCCTGGTTTGTTGCGAATATGAATTCACAGCAAGAACTTGTGTTAAGGAAAAGAACATCATAAAAATTGTAAAACGCATCATTCGAATCATTTTTAACAGGCCGACATTGTTCGTAAGCCATAGTTTTCGTTTTTTTTTCATAAATTTGTTTCTAAGTGGATTTAATACTCGGAATGTTTAACTCTACTATTTGACAGGGTGGTAGTTCCAATACCTCCCTGTTTTTTTCTGATATATATGTCTTGTAATTGGCTATTTATTTGATCATTTAAGCCACATTTCTACTTTGCGTTTTGTAAACTCGTCATTTGCCTGTTTTTCCTGTTTGTGTATTTTGTATTGAATTGGAGCCACCTCAGAAAGCATCCGGCATATTTCGTCCAAGCTTTCGTTTCGGAAAGTTGCCCGGAATACCGATGTTTTTAAAGAATCTCCATGCAAGATTATTTCGGCGCTGAAGTTGCGCTCCAGCCTTTTTGCGATCTCTTCCATGGGCTCATTTTTAAAGATCAATACGCCATCTTTCCAACTGGTATAATTTTCTGCATCGATAGTCTCTTTAAAAAGTTCATGAGTGGATTTATTGTAAATAATTTGCTGGTTGGGAGCTAGTTCAGCTTTCGTCTGATGGTTTTCATCCATAATGGCGACTTTCCCCTGCTCGAGGATGACCTGGGCTGTATTTTCGTCTTCGTATGCAACCACGTTGAACCGGGTACCCAAGACCTGAACATCAAAATAGGGAGTAATCACCCGGAATTCTTTCGATTTTTGATGAACCACTTCAAACCAGGCTTCCCCTGAAACCTCAACATTACGTTCCGAAAAACTGACCGGGTATTTTATGGAAGAACCGCTGTTTAACCATCCTTCCGTGCCGTCGGGTAATTGAAATTTGGCCCTTGTCCCTATTGGCGCGTGTATTTCTGCATAGGATTCAGTACCGGGGATATTGTTTATAGCAAAATAAGATAAAACTGCAATCGTGATCAATGCGGGAATAAGCAAGACGACTGCAATTTTTGATACTATTTGATAAAAACTTTGATAAGTCCCTGGTTTCAGAGTTTGTTTCAGATTGATCTGGTGGTGCAGTCTGTCCAGTAACTGACTTAGCCGTTCCTTCTT
>SWCA01006749.1_pt2 | contig 16531 bp, 9 predicted proteins | sample 4692961 | NCBI WGS metagenome assembly SWCA01 (sample SAMN10267275, study PRJNA491770) | bioreactor metagenome | isolation source: DHS bioreactor inoculated with | place: Japan: off Shimokita Peninsula
AAAAACCATATAGAACTAAGTGCCATTGCCGATACCAAAGCCAATATTTTATTATCGGTAAATGCCATTATTATTTCGGTTGCCCTGTCCAACTTAATCCCAAAACTGGATAGTCCGTCTAATTTATTTTTAGTATATCCAACTTTAATATTAATGTTGTTTAGCGTAGCTTCAGTGGTATTGTCCGTTTTGTCCACACGACCAAAAATATCCAATGTGGCCATCACCAAGGAGATGATCAAAGAAAAGAAAACCAACATTCTATTTTTTGGGAACTTTCAAAAAATGAGTTTGCAAGATTTTGAATGGGGAATCGACTATTTAATGGAAAACGAAGAAACCTTATACAATTCGCTTACTAAGGATTTGTATTATTTAGGTCTCGTACTTAACAGAAAATATAAGTTGTTACGGATTACCTATACCGTTTTTATGTTTGGGATCATTATTTCGGCAGCAGCATTTATTTATAGTTATTATGTATATTTTTCTGTGTAACACAAAATACAAACAGGCTAATGAGAATAAAAAATACAGGACCTTTTAAAGTTATTATGTCTTTGCGTTTGTTGAAGGAAAAGTTTGAAGACTTGATAAGTTCCTCCAACAACTCCAGTGTGCAAACTCAAGCTAAACAAGCTTTGGAATTGTTTGATGCACATCCTGTTTTAACGTTAGGCACAGACTCAAAAGAAGATTTTTTTAAACACAAAGACATACTAGATCAAGTCATGTCGTTTATATTTCCAACAGCTTTAACGCAAAACGAAATAAAAGCAGCTGTAACACCTTATACCAACGATGTGATTTATTGCAGCACCAGACTGCAAAATATCATTAACAATGCAAAAACAGACAACAATATTTTTCATGATCTGTACAAGGATTATGAAGACTCTTTTGATTTGTTTATCTACGCCATTATACTTAATGTGTATTACAAATATCAAGTAGATTTTGAAAGACCAAAAACCTTGTCTGTTATAGATAAAAATGGAGACAGAAAGCGCTATCGTGTTGTTTTTAATGCCGATTTTATTGATATCTATCCCAACAAGAACGCCATAGACATTACTCCAGACATATTGGATGAATTATTGAGCCATGCCGATAAATTTGAAATTTGGGAAAAGTATTTCCCCAAAAACTCTTGGACCATTGAAGGTTTTGGATTGGTTACGCTCATTGACACCTCTTTAGATGAACGAATAGACGATTTTAAAACGCACTTAATTGAACCCAACACAGAAAGTTTTCAACACCTTCTTCAGGACATTAGGCGCATCTTCAATATTCCAGATTTACAAGTTGGAAGTTATAGCGTGTTAGAAAACATGATTACGCCACCTTTTGACAAGAATTTTGATATGCTTACCCTATTGCCGGATGAACATATGTCTGTTGGAAAATACGCCTGCTCCCATATCAACAACGAATTGTTTAAAGACTGTAAACCGTCCATTATTGCAAATGTTGAAACCTATCACAAACAAACCAAAGGGAACAGGTTAAGTAAAATTTTATTGGAAAGAGGCTTGAAAAGTGTGGCTTTAATTCCTATTCCCATTAATGGGGAATTGGGTTTTATTGTGGAATTGGCAGCATTTAAGCCAAACCAGTTAAATGCCATTAACATGGTAAAGTTAGATACCATTATGCCATTTATTTTAAGTTATTCCAGACGCACGTTTTCAGAATATCAAAACGAAATTAGTGCTGTAATACAACAAGAATGTACAGCCATTCATCCATCAGTTCAATGGCGTTTTGAGGAAGAAGCCAGACAGTATATTCAGGAAAGAAACTTTGGGGAAAATCCGGTTTTTCATGAAATTGTATTTAAAGATGTCATTCCCCTATTTGGTCAAGTGGATGTGGTGAGTTCATCGCATGCCAGAAACGAGGCAATCCAATTGGATTTAACCAAACAATTGGAAGTAAGCAAACAGATCCTTATAGATAGAACCAATATTAATTTGCCGTTTTACGAGCAATTGATTTTTCAAATAGACAATTATTTATTTGAAATAAAGGAACATTTCCATACCAATTCAGAACAGGAAATCAATCAGTTTTTTCAAAAACAACTCATACCTTTGTTTGAACATTTTCAAAGTCAATCCAAAAATAAAAAGGATTTAATGGCGTTTCTTCAAGCCATAGACAAGACTACCAATAGCCTTTACGACGCCAGAAAGGCCTACGATGAGACCATTAACATGGGCAATAAGGCTTTGTCGGCATTCTTGGAAAAACAACAAGCAAAAGCTCAAGAGATTTTTCCACATTATTTTGAAAAATTCAATACAGATGGCATCGAGCACAATTTATATGTTGGGCAATCCATTACCAAACATTTAAAATATCATCCAACGGTTCTGTACAATTTGCGTTTATGGCAGCTTCAGGTAACTTGCGAGATGGAAGCCATGTATTATGAAAAACAAAAAGAATTTCCCCTACAACTGGAAGTTGCTTCTTTGATATTGGCTTATGATGTTCCCATAACGATTCGTTACCGAATTGACGAAAAACAATTTGATGTGGATGGCGTCTATAATGTGCGTTATGAAATGATAAAAAAGCGTATAGATAAAGCGCATATTAAAAACACCAACGAACGTTTAACCCAACCTCATAAACTGTGTGTGGTTTATTCAAGTACAGCTATAGAACGTGAATATGTAGCCTATTTTCAATTCCTGCAAGCCAAAAACTATGTTGGTAAACATATGGAAATCGTGGAACTGGAAGAACTTCAAGGAGCCAGTGGTCTCAAGGCCATTCGCGTGGATTTAAATAAAGACTTACAAAAAGTATCCAGTATCTTCACCTTAGAGGATATAGAAACGGTTTAAAAGCAAGTATCAACTATGACAAAAAGCATTTTTGGAAGTTTACTGTTAATGGGATGGATTGTTAGCAGTTGTGCTACCTACAAGCCATATAACCCTAATGTCAAGCAAAACCAACTTGTTGGTATAGATCAAGAAACCACCAATGTTTTTTTAATAGGAGATGCAGGAATGCCAAACCCAGACGGAACGGCTCCTAAAGCCTTGACCAGTCTTGAAAAGCAATTTAATCAAGCAGACAAAAACGACTTGCTTTTATTTTTGGGGGATAATATTTATCCAAAAGGCATTCCCTTAGAAGGAGACAAAGCGATTCAAGATGCCAAAACAGCCTTAAACCTTCAATTACATGTTGCCAAAACCTTTCCTGGTCAGGTGTATTTTATTCCAGGAAACCACGATTGGTACAGTGGATTAAAAGGTTTAAAACTACAAGAAAAAATGGTGGAAGAGGCTTTGGGCAAAAACACGTTTCAACCGGAAAATGGCTGTCCTATTGAAAAAGTAAAATTAAACGAAGATACCGTTTTGCTGATAGTGGATTCTCATTGGTACATTACCAATTGGAATAGGCATCCTACCATGAATGAAGATTGCGACATAAAAACCAGGGAAGATTTTCTGGACGAATTTAGAAGCGAAATAAAAAAGGCCCGAGGAAAAATTACTTTGGTAGCCATTCATCATCCCATGCATAGCGAAGGCCCTCACAATGGAAGGTATGATGCTAAGGAGCACTTGAGTCCTGTACCTATTTTAGGGACCATAAAAAATGTAATTAGATCCACAAGTGGTATTGTCAATGCCGATTTGTCAAATCAGTTTTATAACGAATTAAGAAAAAATCTCATAGCTGTAGCTCAACAAAACGAACAGGTTATTTTCCTTTCAGGGCATGAACATAGCTTACAATACCTGGAATTTGATAATGTGGTTCAGGTAATAAGTGGTTCTGGTTCTAAAACAACACCCGTTAGAATGCGTAATTCCAATAATTATGGACATGCAGTTCCAGGTTATGCCTTGTTGAATATTAGCAAAGAAAAGGCAGTAGATGTACAGTTTGTAAATTCAAACACCCAACAAGTCGAGTTCTACAAACAAATTATAAAACCCAAAACCATAGGTAAAACCACTTATCCAAAAATTGATTTGGATTCCATTAGTGCTTCCATTTATTCGTTAAACGAAACCGATAAATCAGGCTTCTATAAATTTCTTTGGGGAGAAAGGTATCGAGCGGATTACAGCCAAGCTATTTCGGCAAAAGTGGTTTATTTAGATACGTTGATGGGTGGATTAAAACCTATTAGAAAAGGAGGAGGTACACAGTCCAAAACCTTGCATTTGCAGGCATCAGATGGAAAACGTTATGTGATGCGTGCCATGAAAAAACAAGCAGATCAATTTTTGCAAGCCGCTATATTTAAAGATCAATATGTTGAAGGACAATTTAAAAATACAGCTTCCGAAGGTTTGATAGAAGATGTTTTTACAGGAGCACACCCTTACGCGCCTTTTACACTAGCCACCTTATCAGATGCCATTAATTTATCGCATTTAAACCCTAAACTGTACTACATCCCCAAGCAGGATGCTTTAGGTTTGTATAATGAGGATTTTGGAGACGAGCTGTATCTTTTTGAAGAACATGCTTCTGATGGGCATTTAGAATTGGCCACTGGGAATTTTACGGGAGAGATAGTAAATACCGTCGATATGCTGGCAGAGGTGCTTAGTGACGAATCCAAGGTGATCGATGAACAAGAATTTATAAAAGCGCGTTTGTTTGATATGCTCATAGGAGATGCCGACAGACATCAAGACCAATGGCGTTGGATGGTTTTTGAGGAAGACAATAAAACAGTTTATAAGCCTTTGCCTCGGGATAGGGATTTGGCTTTTTCTAAAATGTCCGATGGATTTTTGTTTGGAGCAGGCGTGGCACTTATTCCAGCAGCCAGAAAGTTTAGGAAATACGAACCAGATTTAAAAGATGTGAAAGGTTTTAATGTGTCTGTGTTTCCTTTGGATGTTGCATTTATAACAAATTCCAATTCATCTGATTGGGATGAGCAAGTACAGGCAATTCAATCCCAAATAACGGATGAGGTCATTGATGAGGCTTTTAATTCCATGCCAAAGGAAGTAGATGCCAATACCCTTGTAACCATTAAAGGCATTTTAAAGCAAAGACGTAAAAACCTACAACAAATAGCTGATAGGTACCTTAAACTTATTCGCAAACATGCTGTTTTAACAGCCACCAATAAAGATGATTATATTCTTGTAAAAGCATTGGATAAAGAAACTGTGGAAGTGTCCATGTATCGAAAAAAGGACGACACCATTAAGGACCGATTTCATCATAAAATCTACCAAGCAAATGCAACCAAGGAAATTTGGATTTACGGTTTGGATGATGATGATAGTTTTGACGTGCAAGGACAGGTGTCCAAAATTAAAATTCGTCTGATTGGGGGACAAAACAACGACGATTATAAAGTAACACATGGTAAAAACATTGTGATATACGATTACAAATCGAAAAACAACAATTTATCCCAAGCAACAAAAGCTAGAATTAAATTAACAGATGATTATAACACCAATGTATTTGATTATAGAAAAATAAGGAACAACACCAATCAAATTTTGCCTCTTTTGGGAGCCAACCCAGACGATGGACTAAAACTTGGGTTCATCAATACTTATACAGTTTACGGATTTGAACGCAATCCGTTTACATCGCAGCACCAAATAAAAGGAGCCTATTATTTTGCAACCCATGGTTATGAGTTAAATTACAAAGGCGAGTTTGCCAATGTGGTTGGTAATTTGAATTTTGGCTTACAATCACACTTTCAGAGTCCAAATTACAGCATTAATTTCTTTGGTTACGGAAATGAAACCAAAAATTTTGATGAAGAATTTGGAATGGATTACAATCGTGTTAAAACCAGAATGTTTACCATTAGTCCACAATTGATCTGGAATTCCAAACGAGGAAGCATCATTCAATTTGGATTGAGTTATGAAGTGAATGAAATCCATGATGCAGATAACCGCTATGTATCCAATACTGATATACTTCCGGAATATTTGTTTGATGAAGAGCACTTTGTAGGGTTTAATGCCAGATTTGATTATTCCAATTCCGATAGTAAGGCCTACCCAACCAATGGATTGCTCTTTTCTTTGGAAGCAGGTTTTAAAGATAATTTGGAAGTGAGCAATCGCAACTTTGGTTATCTTATTACAGAGTTGGGAATAGCAAGAAAATTGAACCCTTCAGGCCGTTTGGTTTTGGCATCAAAAGTAAAAACCCATATTAATTTTGGAAATGGATATGAATTTTATTCGGCAGCATTCCTAGGGGGGGGAGATGGTTTTCGGGGTTTTAGGAACCAACGTTTTACAGCAAAAAACTCCCTTTACCAAAACACCGATTTACGTTATAGTTTCAGTCGTATCAAAACACCTGTCATTCCCTTAAAAATGGGAATATATGGGAGTTTTGACTATGGTAGGGTTTGGCTGGAAGATGACAGTTCAAAAAAATGGCATAATACCTATGGAGGAGGTTTCTTTATTAATGCCATAGAGGTCTTGTCTGCAAATATTGGAGCCTTTCATTCTCAAGATGGTTTACGCATTGCTTTTGGACTTGGTTTTGGCTTTTAAAGACCAATGCAAATCGAATTAATTCCTTGACAATTAGCAGGATGATAAATTTATCCATAATCATTTCAACTTCAATTAAAGTGTCCTAAAAACACTCACTCAATGGCAACTAATTGCCAGTGTTTTAGAGGGAAATTTGTTATGAGCCTTTAAATGAAATAATCTATATATTTATCTGTATTAGGTAGTTCATTTGCAAAGTATATCTTATTTTTATATACAAATGTTTCCATGTCCTATTGTTTTGAAATTTGAGGTGTGGAATTTTTATTAATGAGTAAATATTAAGAAAGAACATGAAGCTACTTGAAAAAATATTAGTGCCAATTGATATCAATATCGATTCAAAAGAGCAAATTAATACTGCCATAAAAATTGCCAAGTTGAGCGATTCCGAAATTTTCATATTATATGTTCTGCCAGAAGAAGGTTTAAAAGGTGCCATTAAGGATCTTGTATTCAGTTCAGCTACTAAGGCTCTAGATAAGATAAAGAATGTTTTTGTCAAGGAAGGAATAACAGTTTGTGAGCCTGTTATTAAATACGGAAAACCAGTTGATAAAATCTTAAAAATGGCTGCTAAGGAAGATGTTAATTTAATACTTACGGGCTCTGGAAGTAAGAAAGAGGAAAAGAAAATTAAACGAGGTTATACGGCTGAAAAATTAATGAGACAATCCAAAAAACCTGTTTGGGTGGTTAAGTCCGATAAAGCAAATAAATTAAAGAATATATTGTGTCCTGTTGATTTCTCTGAACACTCCAAATGTGCTCTTAAAACAGCTATTTTATTATCGAAGTTTTTTAATGCTAGATTAACAATTTTAGGTGTTTATGAAGAATATGCGAACTATTCACCTAGATTTACAATGGATATAGAAACTGAAAATGCCCATAGGTTAAAACAGTTTGAAAGAGAAATGGAGGAATTTATTAAGGAGTTCGATTTAATAGGAATAAACCATAATATAGAAATTGAAGCTGGATCTGCCCATGTTGAAATACTAAAAAACCATTGAAGAAAACGATCATGATTTATTGGTAATGGGAACACACGGCCGATCAGGAATAAAAAAGTTTGTTATTGGAAGTGTTACAGAAAAAGTGACGCGCGAAGTACCATGTTCTTTTATTACAACTAAAACAGAAGTTGTTTTTAATGTACAATGTGATAATGAAGTAAATGAAATTGAAACTCATTATAAAATTTCGAACGATTTATTTAAAAATGGGCATTACAATGATTCCATAGGTCAGTATTTAATTTGTTTGCAAATCAATGGAATGCACATACCTTCCTTATTTAAACTTTCAGAAACTTTTAGAATTATTGATGATAGTGCCAAGGCAAAGTATTATGGCGACATGGCGAATGATGTTTTAACTAAATTGTGGGATGATGGCATAGCCAAGGATATTAAAAAATATTACACTTCTGGAAATCAATAAGCTTAACAAAAGCAAGTGTTGGTTTATCTTTAAACACCAAAAGGATTCTCAATACTATGTGCTGGTTGAGTAAACCATTTAGGACCTTTATTGGTCATGTAAATATGGTCTTCCAATCGTACTCCAAATTCATCAGGAACCACTATCATGGGCTCAATGCTAAAAGTCATGCCTGTTTGGAGCAAAATATCGTTTCCTCTCAAGATATAAGGATGTTCATGAATGTCCAATCCTATACCATGCCCTGTTCTGTGTGGTAAACCTGGAAGCGCATAATCTGGACCTAGTCCGTCTTTTTCCAATTGAACACGCACTTGGTCATCAATATACCCACAAGGATTGCCTAATTGAGCAGCCTTAAAGGCAGCTAACTGTGCAGCCTTTTCCTTAGCCCAAATGTTTTGTTGCTTCTGTGTGGCATCGCCATAAATATAGGTCCTGGTAATGTCTGAAAGGTAGCCATTGTATCTGGCTCCTGTATCTACCAAAACCATATCGTTTTCTTCAAGAGGTTTTGGGGTTTTTACGCCATGGGGAAAACTGGAGTCCTTGCCAAACAACACAATACAGAAGTAAGATCCACTGGCAATACCTAATTTTTGATGGGCTTTATGTATAAAATCCTCTACTTCGGTAGTCCTGATACCAGGAGATAAAATCCTAGCTGTGGCTTGGTGCACTTGCATGGTTAAATCCATGGCATATTGAATTTGCGCAATTTCAGCTTCACTTTTTAGCATTCTAATGTTCCTAATCAACTCTTCGGCACTGCTAATTCTAAATTTTTTATGCTCTTGAAAACGGGAAACCATTGCAAATGCTGTTGCATCGTCAACAGCCAATCGTATGCCTTCTGACACATGTTCTGATATTTTTTGAACTGGCGACTCATGCTCTGCCCAAGCAATAAGTTCCCCATCCATGCCTTTATAATCGTTAAAAGTCCCAATTTCAAATTCTGGAACAATGTATTTTAGTTGTCCGTTAGCAAAAAGTAAGGCACCAACCATACGTTCTGATGGATTCCATGTGGTGTTAGTAAAATAATACAAATTGGTTCCAGCATTAATGTACAAGGCATCCAGGCCTTTTGTCTTTAGCGCGTGACAGGCTTTATCCAATCTGTTTTGAAATTCCAAGGAATTTATAGGTGCAGGCTTAACGCTTGGTTCACTTAATTTGGAAAGTTCTGTTTCGGCTGTACTACCACCAATGCCATAGGATCTGTTACTGTTCATATTGGATAAGATATTAAAATATTAGGTTTAAAAACTTAAGTAAATTTACAAATACCTAAAGCATAAAAGCAAGAAACCTCAGTCAATATTTTATTTAATTTTTTTCGCTTGCTTAGGAGGCCCTTTTTGACAGTGCTGTTTTTTTTACATGCCTTCTTTTAGAGGTTAAATACCAAAACCTAAAATCGTCGTAAAACAGGCTCAGTAAAAGAATGGCGGCTCCAATGAGTAAGGTATTCAATTTTAAATTCATTGTAGAGAAGAAAAAACCACCTGCCAAGCCTCCTAAAAAGAAAAATCCAATAATGTACACTCGTAATTTAATGGTAGCTTTAATGCTGTTTCTTTTTAGTTTTGTTATAGGAAAAAGTAATTGTGACAGCTCTATGCCCAAATCTGTAAATAATCCGGTTAAATGTGTGGTCCTAACCACAGCATTGGAAATTTTTGTTACATAAGAATTTTGCAGCCCCATGGAAAATAACAACATGCAAACCACTAGATCTGGATTTGGTAAACCTGTAACATGACTTAAAAGGGCTATGCTTATCAAAATAAGGGATTCCATGAGGGTTGGAAGCGCAAAAACATTCAGTTTTTTGGTCTCGTTAAACTTTTCCAACAAAAAAGCCGAGGAGAACGAACCAAATAAAAATGAAAAGATATATAAAAAGTATATGGTGCCTTTCCAGAATTCGAAATGGGACACATCGTTAACAAAAAGGGCAAAGTGCCCTGTTACGTTTGTTGTAAGCTGTTTAAAAGATAAAAAGCCAGTAACATTAACCAAACCAGCAACAAAAGACAAAACCGTTGCCAGATGGATATTGTGTTTTAATGTTCTGCTTTTACCTTGATGTCTAAACATGCCATTTGTATTATTGTGTCATGCTAAAGTACATAAAAACACAAGTCGTGATTGCGATTAAACTCACTTTTTTATGCTTTTGTTCATATAATCCCTAAAGGTATATCAACTGTAAAAAGTGTTCAGTTTGGTTGCTAAATTGTACCTTTGAGGCTTAATAAATTACTTTGGAGCCAATCAATCAAATTATTTCAACAAACATTAAAGAACTCTTCCAGTTTTTAAAAAGCAACGATTTCTCAAAAGCTGTTCTTATTGGGATAGCCATTACATTGCCTATAGTTTTTGGTTTGGTTTTCAATCAATTGGAAATAGGTTTGGCCATTTGTTTTGGTGCTTTTTGGTGTTCTCCAAGTCATGTTAGTGGAAAATTGACACACAAAATAAACGGTATTTTGCTTTCGGCCTTATTGATTATGATAGTGAGTTTTTTGGGAGGCTACCTACATTACCAAACATGGTTGATAATACCTGTGCTTGGATTTTTAACTTTTAGCATTGCTTTTATTTCAGTGTATGGATTTAGGGCTTCGTTGATCAGTTTTTCTGGTTTGTTGGCTTTGGTATTGAGTTTTGCCCATATAAGCGAGACCTTGGAAATGTATGAATATGCATTTTTAATAGGCTTAGGTGGGCTGTGGTATTTGTTGTTGGTGGTGATCTGGTATTTTATCAATCCGAAAGCGCACACCGAAGAGATTTTGGCAGAGACCTTTCTTCTTACAGCAGCATTTCTTGAAACCAGAGGCAAACTGGTTGGTCCTCAGCCTAACAGGGACGAATTGCAGACCAAGCTGTTGGATTTACAGGCCGAACTGGTGGAACGACATGCTACATTACGGGAGATTTTAATTCAGTCCAGAAAAAAATCAGGGCTATCGCATTATAAAGGGAAGCGATTATTGGTTTTTGTTCAGCTTGTAGAAATATTGGAAGCTGCCATTGCAAATCCGGTAAACTATGATAAAATGGATGTGTTTTTAAAGTATCATCCTAACTATGTTAAAAGTTTCCAGGATTTTATTTTTGAAGTTGCCAAGCAATTAAAGTCTATTTCAAAAACAAGGTACAATAAAAGGCAATTACCTAACAATAAACAATTGATTTTGTACTTAGAGAGGTTGGAACAAGAAGTGGAAGCCCTAAAAAACTCCAATAACAAGTCAGATTATGAGGGCTTTTTAATACTTCAAAACTATCTGGAATATCAAAAAAGGCAATTCTTAAAAATCAAACGGATAAAATGGCTTTTAGGCAATCCAAATATGGATACCAAAGACTTTATAGATTCCAATGAATCCAGGCGTTTTATTGTATCTCAAGATTACAGTTTGAATATTCTGTTAAGGAACTTGAGTTTTAAGTCCAATATCTTTAAACATTCCTTGCGATTGGCTGTCACTGTAGTTTTGGGTTACATATTGGGTCATGTTTTCGCTTTTCAAAATCCGTATTGGATACTTTTGACCATTATCGTGATTATGCGTCCTAGTTACGGACTTACCAAAGTTCGTTCCAAAGACAGGATTATTGGAACCCTTATAGGAGGTGCTGTGGCTGCAGGAATGGTTTTACTTATTCAAAATCCATATCTCTATGCTGTTTTGGGAATAGGATCTTTAATCATTGCTTTTTCCATGGTTCAAAGGAATTACAAAGCCTCTGCAACGTTTATAACCTTGAGTGTGGTTTTTATTTACGGGATTATAGAGCCTGATATTTCTACAGTTATTCAATACCGAATTATAGATACGGTTTTGGGAGCAGCATTATCCTATGTTGCAATGTTGTTTTTGTGGCCAGCATGGAGTTTTCTAGATATACATGAAACTATTGAAATGAGTGTCCAGGCAAACAAGGATTTTTTAAATCAGATAGGCTTGTATTATGAACAAAAAGGTCAGGTTCCAACCAGTTATAAAGTAGCCAGGAAAACAGCTTTTTTGGAAACGTCCAATTTAAATTCAGCTTTTCAACGAATGGCTCAAGAACCAAAATCTAAACAAAAACATTTGGATAAAATTTATGAGTTGGTAGAATTGAACCATACGTTTTTGTCGTCTTTGGCTTCCTTGAGTACCTACATTCAAAACCATCCAACAACCGAAGCATCAGAGATGTTTAAGGAAGCTACCCATAAAATAGATAATTATTTAAGCCTGGTATTAAAAACATTACAAAAGGAGGTTCCTGAAGAACTTGCTCAGTTGGTACAAAAAGCACTTTCTGAAAATGAACAACTTATAAACGATATGACTTTTTTAAATCCAAAAGATAAGCATTTGGAAAGACAATATCAAGAATTCCATTTGGTTTGGGAGCAGCTTCAATGGCTTTATGCCATAAGCAGAAACATGTTGAAAATAACCAGTTCCATTAAAATTAATTAAGCTTATGATGGCTTGGTTTTAATGGTAGCATCATTTGCCTGAGCTTTTACAGTCCTTTCGTCCACAAGTCTTGGAAATTAATTTAAAACACATTTAAAACCCTCTCCTTAAGTGCTTGCCAAGGGTTGTAATTTAGGGACCTTGGAATCCAGAGTCTTGGTGTTTCCATAGAACCTGTTAAAAACCAGACAAGCTGTTAGGTCTCCAGTTACGTTTACAACAGTCCTAAACATCCCTAAAATACGATCGATACCAATAATCACTATCAATCCATCAGCAGGAATACCAGCACTTTGCAGGACTGTGGCCAATATAATGACACCACCACCAGGTATGGCAGGTGTTCCTATGGACGCTGCAATAACTGTAGCAGTAATCAATATTAAATTTATTAATGAAAGTTCTATACCATAAGCTTGGGCCATAAACAAGGTAGTTACACATTGGAATAGGGCAGTTCCATCCATATTGATGGTAGCACCAATAGGAATGACGAAATCGCTGATGTTTGAAGGGATTTTAAGGTTTTCTTCAGCAGTTTTCATGGATACTGGCATGACTGCAGCTGAGCTGGCGGTAGAAAATGCCAATAATTGAGGTTCTTTAATGGCTTTTAAGAATTTAAACGGATTTTTTTTACCAACAAATAAGACCAATAGGAGGTAAAAGGACATTAAAATAAATAAGCCAATAATCACAACCGACATATAATAACCAAGTCCGAGAAAAATTCCGATGCCTATTCTGGACAATAATGCTCCCATAAGCCCAAATACAGCATAAGGAACCAATTTCATGGCCCAGGAAACAACTATCATGCATATTTTTTGAATGGCTTCCGTAAATCGGATGATGGGTTGTGCAGTTACATCCTTAAGTTGGGTTATGGCTATCCCAATGATGATGGTAAAAATAACCACTCCCAGCATTTCACCCATTAAAATAGATTCCAACGGATTGTTGGGAATGAGATTGGAAATGGCCATGGGAATGTTATCTATAAGATTTGCCTGTTCAGTTGGGAGGATCTGTTTTTCCCCACTTTCAGGAAAACCGCCTAGGGACAGTACATATTCTCCAGGTTTCATGAGAAGCGTTATGGAAAGCCCAATGATTATGGCCACTGTAGTTGTAAAAACGAAATACAGAAATAAGCGTAGGCCAAAAGTTTTTAAATTGTCTGAGGTGTTGCTTACAATCCCCGAAATAATGGAAGCAAATATCAATGGAATCATTACCATTTGAATCAATCGCATAAAGATTTGTCCTGGTAACTCCAGCCAATTTGCCAACCAAGAACCTACACGTTCAGAGACCAACCCAGTGGAAGGGTTTAATAACAGCCCAAGTGCAGCACCAAGAAGTAAGCCAACAATTACCTGAAGCCATAAACGTCCTTTTATTAAACTTTCTAAATGTACCGATAAAGCAGTTAATGGTCTAAATTCCATGAAAATTGAAGTTTATTAGGGTTGGTTGTTTTAAAACTGTCCAATATGAGTTCAAAAGTAGTAGTATGCAATTGTTATATCAATGATATTGGTCAGTCTTGGCAACACAAAACCATAAAAACAAGCAATCCCATCTTTTGTGTTTATTTTATAAAAAATCGTTCTTGAACAAAAAAAAAGGATAATCCAAATAGGATTATCCTTATTAAAATGCAGTTACATACCAATTTGGGTATCTTTAGAGTTAGTTCAGGATCAGTTTTTTATTTGTGGCACTTTGTTGGGTGTACACTCTCACGATGCCATACTTTTCGTTGGTGAAATGGCTTGGTAACCTTAATGTTTTTAAGTGAATACCTTCTTGGCTAAAAATACGTTTTCCCAATAAATTATATACTTCTAATTTGTCAATGTTTTGGTTGGAATTTATATAAATCTCTTTAGATTGTCTTAAAAAAGAAATAGATGTTTCCTGGGTTGCCATGTCCTCAATGGAAAGCAAGGTAGTTGCTTGGTTAATGATACTTCCGTTTGTGTTATTTTTAAAAGCGATGAAATAACGATCCAAGTGAGTTCCGGCAGTAACGGTTTCTTGAAAATCAATTTCATTTAACAAAGTGTAGGTATTGTGTAAAGCATCATATAGGAAAACATTGATATCAGTATCAAAATTTTCCAAAGTATCCAAAGCTATGGCAATCTCTCCAGGGTTTGTGATAAACATGCCTAAGGGATACTGTTTGGTATCGTTAAAGGCGCCAACCCCTTGAATCACATAACGCTGATGTTCAATCATCCAATTTAAATCATCTGGAAAATTATCGATGTTTAAAGCGTCATAACCATAATCCACACCATCGGTTGCAGCATTATTTGGGGTAAAGGCTAAAAGCAAATGACGCACATAGCCATTTGGCATGGTAAAATCTATTCTTACACGTTGTATGTCGTTAAAAGCATAAGATTCTGTAGTATTTGTTGAATGGGATGTCGCATTTGCAGAAAAGCTACAAAGCAACACCATGAGGCATAAGTAGGTTAATTTATTCATTTTATTTGGGTTTAAATGAATGGATATGATTTGGGATAGCTAATATAGTAAAATATTGAAATTAATCTACGAAATACTAAAATAATCGATGAAATACATGATATTTTATAAATTTTGAGCTTTGAAACTTCAAAAAATTGATTTTTGTAGGAAAAAACGCTGCCCTCCATACACTATCCATGGAGTATCCATAGGAAAGCCATAGGAAAGCCATAGGAAAGCCATAGGAAAGCCATGGGAAAGCTATAAGAAACTTCCATTTATATATAGCGTCTCTTCTTTTTAATTCGTTTTTTTATTGGTTTTTAAATGATAAAATCAAACTCCCCGTCCAGACTTTGTCTGTCCACCCCTCTTCATCTGAAGAGGGGAGCTTTAACATAGTCCATATTATAAAGTGGCAAATTTTAAAATAACTGTATAGTCATTTTAGGATTAAGAAATAGGGTTGTATAATTATATAAGGATTTATTTATTAATCTGTATGGTTTTTTTAGGACTAGTCACTCTCATGCACTATCTAAACTTGAGCCATACTTAAGCTATGCAGTTGCTGTTTTATAAATAGACATAAAAAAATCCCCATGACATAGTCTATGGGGATTTGTTTGATTCATCAAGTCATTTAGTTTTGCATGATAATGACTTTTTTGTTTATCAGCTTGTTATCTGCTGTTCTTACTTTTATAATGTAGTTTCCTTCAGAAACATTTTTAACTGGTAATCTGCATTCGTGAGCTAAAGGCGCATTGGTTGCATTCCAGGACTTTACGGTTTGTCCAAGCATATTTACTAAATATACTTGTTTAATATCTACAGAAGTAGGCACATTGATGTAAACCTCATTTGTGGCATTTAGATAATTCACCACCACATTGGAAAACTCTTCAATTGGTGTGTTGAGAGTGGCATCTTCTTTAAAGGCAATAAAATATCTGTTGGCATGATTGCCTGCATCCAAGGCTATTTGATAATTAACCGTATTGATTCTGGAATAATTACCTAAAAGCGCATCATACACATAAACATCAATGTCTTCATCAAAGTTTTCAAGGTCTGTCAATGCAATTTCAATGGTTCCGGATGTTCCTAGGTTGATGTTAACAGGATACATATTATCCACATTAAACTCGCCAACGCCTTGAATGACATAATTCTCATTGTCAATTACAAAAGACATATCGCTTGGGAAGACATCGGAGTTTTTGGCATCGTAGCCATAATCGAATCCATTTGTTGCTTCATTATTAGGTGTAAAAGCCAATAACAAGGGCCTGATGGCACCCTCAGGAGAGGTGAAGTTCAATCGGATGCGTTTGATTAGGTCGACTGTTTCTGGGGCGTCATCTGTTCTTAAAAAGATGGAATTACCGGAGGCTTCCTTCACAAAAGCACGTTGGCTATTTCTAAAACTTACTGTGTTTGAAACTTGATTGGTATGATTGGCTGAAGTTACAAAGAAACCTTGTCCCACAGGTATAAATTGTCTAGGGATCGACAAAGTGGCATCTCCAGTACCATTAATTCCAGGAGGAGAGACAGCAG
>SWCA01005365.1_pt2 | contig 16509 bp, 16 predicted proteins | sample 4692961 | NCBI WGS metagenome assembly SWCA01 (sample SAMN10267275, study PRJNA491770) | bioreactor metagenome | isolation source: DHS bioreactor inoculated with | place: Japan: off Shimokita Peninsula
CATCTTTTGTGCTATACGCTTCTTTGAAGCAATACTGATTGCACAGTCAAAGCCCAGAAAGAGTTTGCCCTTTCCACCTGTGGCTGTACTCCGGGGCTGAAAACTGTATCCCAGAAAATCGAATTTCACAACATCGTGTGAACCTTGTCGCCTGTAATCCTTGCAGTAAACAATCTTCGTCTTTTCCGGGTGAAGTTCCAAACCTACCACCTGCATCCTTCTGTGCAGATTAGCGAGAACATAATCTGCCTGTACTTTGCTCTTACAGTGCAGTATAGCGTCATCGGCATAACGCACATACTTTACCGTAGGATGGGTTTGTTCCAACCATTTGTCCATGGCATAGTGGAGAAACAAGTTGGCCAGCAATGGGCTGATTACACCGCCTTGTGGTGTGCCTTTACCGTGCTTTTCAATCAGTTCTCCCGATTTTGTCTGCACCGGCGCTTGCAACCACCGCTGGATATACATTGCGCACCATTGCTCTGGTACATGTTTCTCTATGGCTTTCAGCAACTTTTCATGGTCTATATTGTCAAAGAATCCTTTGATGTCAAGGTCTATTACCCAATCGGACGTCCTACAGTTTGCCCGAACCTCTGCCAATGCCTGATGGGCACTTTTGTCGGGTCGGTAACCGTAAGAGTGTGGACTGAATATCTTCTCAAACCTTGACTCTAAATAATCTTTTACGACCATCTGCCCTACCCTGTCGCTAATGGTTGGTACGCCAAGCTTGCGGGTTTTCCCATCTCTCTTGAGTATTTCTACTTCTTTAACAGGTGGGGGGAAATAGCTGCCTGATGCCATTCTATTCCAAAGTTTGTACAAGTGTTTTGACCGGTTGGCATCGAATTCGTCCATGCTTATCTGGTCAATTCCTGCTCCGCCCTGGTTGGAACGCACTTTCTTATAAGCCGCCCAAATCATTTCGCGGCTTACCGGTACTGATTTTGTCTCATTCCATAAAATCATCCTCTTGCGAGTTGTTTATTGTTGTGAAACTGTATAACCCAACCCCTTCGCTCCATTTCAATTACAGAAACTTCATCACTACTACAGGTTAGTCCGTCCCAACATCGGGCATTGATATTCAGCCTCTGAGGTGATCCCATTGTGCTTTTCCCTTTGCATCCCAATGCTGGTTCCCGAGTTCCGTAAATAAGCCCGGATATAGTTCTTGCTGCCTGTATGACGCCTGTCGTATGGCCGGTAATCAGGCTTCTGCCATACTTCTTCACTCCGTCTCATACTCCGTAGCTTTTGACAGGATGTACCCACTTCTCGACACCTCATCGGCAATTTACTTACGTTCAACTCCTATACCCATACCTGTTATGCTCATGGCATAACTTTTCCAAATCGCTCAGCACCAAGGCTCTTTACCTCAGCACCATTTGGTGGTTTAGTGCCTCTGCCTGAACAGCGACACTGGTGGTTCGGCTTACAACTGCTTCCACCATCTCATTTACAGCATGCAGAACTTTACTTCTCAGCACCGATGTTCTGCTTCTCGGCACACTATGCAAAGTAGGCGATTGCGGGCTTCAAACCTATCAAACCGTTACGATTTTGAAGCGGGCTACAACTCTTGAAATTACCACTATCACGCCTATTTTGTATATACATTGTTGTGCGTTCGGCTTTTATATTTTCGTCATTAATTCCATTGTTTTCAAGTCGAATATAAGAATTTCGTTTTTATCAGTCTTGTCATATTTTCCATTCGAGTTTGAATCATAATGTCCTGTTATTGTAATTGTTCCTGTCTTTGCATTTGTTGTCCATGTGCGAGCAAAAAATCCATCGTCAGTCAATTGTGTTTTAGTTTCTCCATCACTTGAAAGTATAAAAATCTGCTGTGGGTCACTCCAATCAATTTCTTTATCACCGTCGAGATTAATTGTTTTTGCAACTAAAATAATCTTGTTAATGTCAAGTTCATCAATCTGTATCTGTTCAACTGACCTTATGTACGAGTCTTTGGGTAAATCAATCTGTTTTGTATTACCGTCTTTTGTGTTAATGAAAAGAAGATATTTGCTTTTAGTTTCAATTTTTCCTCTGTTTTCAATCGAAGCGATTACATATTCAGTCCCTTTTACTTCTGTTAGTTTATCAAAGCTCACATAGTTGTATTTATCCTGTCCAAACGCCAATCCGGATATTGAAACCAGTAAAAGAATCAGTAGTTTTTTCATTTTGTTTCGAGTTTTGAATTATTTGTTTTTAAAAGTCGTTTCCTAAAAATCAAAAGAATCGTAATCAATAGAACACAAATCAGAATCCAAATTTTCATTCTTGTTATTGATTCACATAAATCGATTCCTGTCACTAAAGAAATGCAATCTTCTGGATTATCAGTTTCATATTTGATGCTGACCATTGTATTTACAATTCCAAAAATATTCAATGGAATTCCTAATCCAGATAAAATCAATGCGATATAGTAAATCGTTTTTCTCAATGTTTATTGTTTTGCACTTCGGCTCTTAGCTGACGCACAACGGTTTACGGCTTTGCGATGTGGCGGCATTTTAGCACAAAAGTTCAATAGAATTACTGATGTTGAATCTTGCACAAATGTTTCATAGTAGCACTTCACCCGCCATATTGCAAAACCGATGTTATGCGGTCGGCTTTCGATTTCAGTCAGTTTTATCATTGTCTTTAACAGCAATTTGTCCCGGCTTGAATGGATGGACATTTCACTGTTCCATAGCTACAAAATACACAACAGTCGCCCTGTTTTGGCTTTAATACCTTTTTGCAGCTTTCGCACTCGTAAAAATATTGGCAAGCGTCTGTCGGCATAGTTTCTTCTTTCTTATGTCCACATTCAGGGCAAGTGATAGTTGATTGCAGGATTATGTTCATTTTATTTCTTTTTTGTCGGTTACGGAATAGCCTGTTTTAGTTATGGCTTTTTCTATCTCTTGAATGTCGGTTTGAGTTCTATCAAATTCTATGATTGCGTTGCCGTTGTCGTAAGAAACATTCGTCTTAATTATTCCTGTCAGTTTATTTACTTCGTGATTTACGTTTTCTTCACAACCTGCACAAGTCATTCCGTTAATTGTAAATTCTGCTGTTTTAATGTTTGATTGGTCGGTTATGATTGTTTGACTTTCTGTCTTTGGAAAGAATATGTGGACATAACTTGGAAACGCAAGCATCAGTCCTGCAAAAACTGTTACGAAACCCAAAAACTTTTTTGTCTGAATAAAGGGTGTTTTTTCAGTTGTGTCGCAGCAGTCAATTTGTTTTTGAGGTTTCAGTTTTTGATACCAAGCAAACGCAAGAACCAAAACTGTCAAGCCAATTAAATATGGTCTGAATGGGTCAAGCCAAGAGAAAGTAGAAGCAAGTCCACTTGTTCCAGCCAACAGAGCCAAAACAGGTGTAATGCAGCATAGTGATGCCGAAATTGCTGTCAAAAGTCCAAGTCCTGCAAGTTTATTATCTGATTTCATTTTCTTACTGTCAATGTCGTTGGTTGTTGTCTTTTAAGCTGCCGCATAACGGGCCGCGGCTTTGCGAAGGCGGGGCTTTTTAGCACTACCGTTCATTCGGAGAACCACACTTCAATTATACGAAAAAACTGTCAACCGAAGCACCGCACCCCCGCTTTTGCAAAACCGCTGTTATCTGCTGACCTTTATCTGTCAATTCCCAAGAATTTCCCATTCAAATCAAAAACCACGTCAATGTCATTATCTAACTCTATTTTTTGCCCCTTTTTTTCTTTTTTCCATTCTAAGATTTTATTGTTAGGATAGTTTTTATGAATATAAGCGACTATTTTTTCGGGGACAACGCTCTGGGGAAGAGCACTTTTGCTTTCAATCTTTTTAATTGAGAAGTTGCCGTCAAATTCGAGTTCTACCATTGTGTTTAGTTTGACTTTATATTCAGTTTTAAGAACTTCTTTATCTTTCTTAACGCTTATAATTTCACTTTTGGGAAAATGGGCATTTATGTAGGATATAATTTGTCCAGGTGTTTCTGAAACTGCAAGATATTTTTTCTGTGCATTGGCATTAGAGAAAACAAACAAGCTTATGGCTACGAGAATTAAACTGATTTTTTTCATTGTATATTATATTTTAGTTAAACAAATAGGATGTACCAAACGTAATAATAAATCGGGGGTCTTCTGCAAAAATCGAACGCCCAAAAGCCAAATCTACTTGAAATCGGGGCGTTATTAAATACATAACTCCTAAGTCTGCGTTATGTTCATTGCCGATTTTGCTGATTGTTGAAAAATATTCTATAAAAGAAGAAATTTTGTTCGTTATTGTATAGCCTACACCAGCAGATAAATCTAAATTTTTAAACTTGTCCGATGCCCCAATATTATATCCCAAAAAAAATCTGTCTGTTAACTCGTTTTCAAAGGCAAGTTTTACCTGAAAAGGCCATTCCTTATTTTGAAAATCTTTTGTTGCGATCTGTCCGTAAGATAAGTAGCTCACAAATGATATGGCAGGAATAAATCTGTGTTGTTCGATTATTCTTTGTTTTATACTAAGCGTTATCGGCTGTACTCCATAATTTTCAAATTCTTTGCCTGTGTCCAAAAGTAAGCGTATTTCGGTTGAATGTGTGATGCCATAACGCATCATCAGGTTATTGATAGCAGTATTTTTGGCCAATGTTACTCCTTCTTCAATCTGAAATTTCCCGATTGGAACTGTCGAAACACCATCACTTTGGTCGGGACGGTCTGTACTAATGGTAATTTCCTGCGCAATGGAATTAATACTCACACCGAAAAGTAAGGGTAGTATAAAAATTATTTTTTTGATCCTATTCACAATGGATTGTTTGGTTTGCAGATAACGTGCCGCAGCTATGCCCAGTAGCCGTTTTGCTGGCTTCGTCCCTGTCCACCGCTACAAAGTTTCTGCGGGGCACTGCAGTTTCAAATTGCTCTTTCATAGGCTATTGGGCATAGCGGACGGAACTATATGCAGTTGGGGATTGCGGGTTGCTTTCCTGTCGAACCCCGATGCCGTTGTTGCGGGCTGAGAACTTTGTTGTCCGCACCGAAACCCCAATTGGCATATAGTTTTTGTTATAGCCAGTTATTTTTATCATTTTCAATACATTAACATCTAAACCGTCAAGCCAATTAAAATAAAACCGCCGATAAAAAAAGTCGGCACTAAAGCTATCTGTGTCCAAAAGATAACTTTATATTTTTTTTTCAAAGTCAAGTCTGGTTCTTCTTTAATTATTTTGTAAAAGTCAATAAAATCCCGAGGTGTTACCCATAAGTAATTTACATTCTTCCCTTTGCTTTCCAAAACATCAAGCATTCTAATCCAGAGTATTAGTCCAGAAATACCACAAAAAAGAAAATATATAAATGGGATCGTCGGAAACATCTATTTAATTTTATCTTCTAAAAATTGTAAGTCATTTCTAATTAGCGCGTCCAAACAGTCTCTTACATCTTTTTCTGTCTGTCCTTGAACATCGGTCAAATAGTTTTCATCCAACTTCTCACTTAGTCCAAAAAATCTCTTTACAAGTTTTGGTCTTTTAAAGAAAATATACCACTCAACTCCGTCAACAGCAGAAACCGAGAGTCCATTTTTATTGTCCTTGTTCTCAATCTCAAGGGAAGGCGAATAGTGAATCTCTCGTTCATTAACTGTTTTCATTTTCTCCAAATACTCAGTCCAAGGAACCCGATTAAAAATCTCGATAACTTTATCTTTATCAATGTCGCCAATCTCTATGATGTCAGGCTTAAATGGGTCACAAAATGATGCTCTAAAGTTCATGTGTCGGTTTTTATAATTGGCTATAACGGTCGAGTAGTCGAGTAGGCAAGGGGAATTTCACCCCAAGCCTCTCACAGAACCGTACGTGATAGTCTCCCATCATACGGCTCTTGTTATACAAATCTATGCGCTATTTCAATAAAATCCAAGACGCCATTGGTAAAACAGATACGGAAATTGCTCCCGGATGCGCTTTAGCCAGTCGTAAGCCTTGTTGATACTTGTCTTATAACGCTTGTACCTTTTCCGTGCCCACTGTACGAGATGTCTGCGCAGTAACTGGAAGATGGGGTTCAACATTGAAATCCTGAATTTACCATAGTACCTTATCCATCCCCGGATATACGGATCGAGATATTGTGCCACGCCCACTATACTCTTGTGGGTCAGGTGTGGAATGTCTAATTCCCGCATCTTTTGTGCTATACGCTTCTTTGAAGCAATACTGATTGCACAGTCAAAGCCCAGAAAGAGTTTGCCCTTTCCACCTGTGGCTGTACTCCGGGGCTGAAAACTGTATCCCAGAAAATCGAATTTCACAACATCGTGTGAACCTTGTCGCCTGTAATCCTTGCAGTAAACAATCTTCGTCTTTTCCGGGTGAAGTTCCAAACCTACCACCTGCATCCTTCTGTGCAGATTAGCGAGAACATAATCTGCCTGTACTTTGCTCTTACAGTGCAGTATAGCGTCATCGGCATAACGCACATACTTTACCGTAGGATGGGTTTGTTCCAACCATTTGTCCATGGCATAGTGGAGAAACAAGTTGGCCAGCAATGGGCTGATTACACCGCCTTGTGGTGTGCCTTTACCGTGCTTTTCAATCAGTTCTCCCGATTTTGTCTGCACCGGCGCTTGCAACCACCGCTGGATATACATTGCGCACCATTGCTCTGGTACATGTTTCTCTATGGCTTTCAGCAACTTTTCATGGTCTATATTGTCAAAGAATCCTTTGATGTCAAGGTCTATTACCCAATCGGACGTCCTACAGTTTGCCCGAACCTCTGCCAATGCCTGATGGGCACTTTTGTCGGGTCGGTAACCGTAAGAGTGTGGACTGAATATCTTCTCAAACCTTGACTCTAAATAATCTTTTACGACCATCTGCCCTACCCTGTCGCTAATGGTTGGTACGCCAAGCTTGCGGGTTTTCCCATCTCTCTTGAGTATTTCTACTTCTTTAACAGGTGGGGGGAAATAGCTGCCTGATGCCATTCTATTCCAAAGTTTGTACAAGTGTTTTGACCGGTTGGCATCGAATTCGTCCATGCTTATCTGGTCAATTCCTGCTCCGCCCTGGTTGGAACGCACTTTCTTATAAGCCGCCCAGATCATTTCGCGGCTTACCGGTACTGATTTTGTCTCATTCCATAAAATCATCCTCTTGCGAGTTGTTTATTGTTGTGAAACTGTATAACCCAACCCCTTCGCTCCATTTCAATTACAGAAACTTCATCACTACTACAGGTTAGTCCGTCCCAACATCGGGCATTGATATTCAGCCTCTGAGGTGATCCCATTGTGCTTTTCCCTTTGCATCCCAATGCTGGTTCCCGAGTTCCGTAAATAAGCCCGGATATAGTTCTTGCTGCCTGTATGACGCCTGTCGTATGGCCGGTAATCAGGCTTCTGCCATACTTCTTCACTCCGTCTCATACTCCGTAGCTTTTGACAGGATGTACCCACTTCTCGACACCTCATCGGCAATTTACTTACGTTCAACTCCTATACCCATACCTGTTATGCTCATGGCATAACTTTTCCAAATCGCTCAGCACCAAGGCTCTTTACCTCAGCACCATTTGGTGGTTTAGTGCCTCTGCCTGAACAGCGACACTGGTGGTTCGGCCGCCAGTTGGCGGATTCCACCATCTCATTTACAGTTTACCTGCCAATTCAGGCAAGCATGCAGAACGCTACTTCTACCGATGTTCTGCTTCTCGGCACACTATGCAGCGTGCGGGTTTTCGTGTCCGATTCATTATCCACCGTTACCGCCTATGCTAGCGAGCGATGAACTTGCAGTTTGCTCTGAAACCCGCATGATGTATACCCTGTGTTGGCCACAGTTATTTATTTATCATTGTTTTAATCTTGTCGAATGTCTTTTCTGTTTCAATTTTATCTTTGAAATTGATGATAATTTTGTCCCCATTATTTTTGGTCATTATCAAATATGGAAATAAATCAGAATGGATTAACAATCTGCTTTTGCCAAATTTATCAAGGTTGAAAAAACCTTTTTTGATATTACCAAAACTAAATCCATTAGTCCGCATTTTAATTGTCGGTAATTCATTAGAAAGTTCAACATTTTCAATTTCGCCTATACTTATTTCAAATCCGTACATTCCTGAAAATCGAATCGTATCATTACCGTAAATTGTCTTTGAAGGGATAAATCCATAAGTTATTAACCCAATCACGAATAAAAATACCAATCCAAGAATAAAATATGTCAGTTTAGTTTTCTTAGTCTTGTTATGGTCAAATTTCTGAGCATTTATAACTAAAATTGTTACCCCGATTAAAGTCACTATCAATATCATTGAATTGGCAATCATTGTAAAACCAATCCATTTAAATAAATAGTATCCGATTATAATTGACAATCCGATAGTGATTAATCCATTGCGCATAAAAGTCGATAAACCTTCAATGTCTACATTTTTCTTTTTGTCTTTGGACATAGTGTTATATCCAGCAATCAAATCAGGTGCGGATTTAACTAAAAATCCAATACCAATCATGAATAATCCAACTATCAAATTAAGTATATCCATTGTCTGTCAGTTTTTTATAATTGTGGCCAACGGACAAAGCTAAGTGCAGGCGGGAATTACAAAGCACTAAACATTCAATAAACAACAATGCCCATTAAATGTAAGATGCTTCAATTCAGCACTATCTGCCCGCTTGCATTTAGCTTTTGTTGGCTGCTGTATGTCATTTTACCGCATTATTAACATCTTTTTCGTGTCGCTTTTCTTTCCATCAAGTTCAAGTGAATAAAAGTAAGTACCAGGAGTAAGGCCTGAATTCACAAAGTCAGCCTTATAGGTTCCTTTGTCCTTTAATCCCTGTTCAATTATTTTAATTTCTTTCCCTGTCATGTCTATTACAGATATGTTTACATTAGCTTGTTTTTCAACTTTATACCATATTTGTGTTTTTCCTGTGAACGGGTTTGGTATATTTTGCAATAAACTACCGTAAGAAAGGTTAGTGAGATCGTTGTGTAATTTATCACTCATCGTTTCACCAGGCAGTAAAGACAATAAATAGTCGCGATGTTCAAAAAATTTTTCCTTTGTCTCGGGTATGAATTGCTTTAAATTTCCGCTATAAGCAGATTTTAGTCCTTGATTTTCTATTAGGAAATAAACATATCCCAAATCTATTATAGCGAAAACGCTGTCTTCGAGGCATGAAGGGTTAAGAATTTTGTTTTCGTACCAGCTAATTGCTTGCGGCCAGTTTTCAAGTTGCACGTCACATTGATTGGCTGCATACTCACCTATTTTTGACAAAATGGTGTCGCTGGTTATTGAATCATTGGTAAGAAAGTATTGACGTAATTCTACAAAATCATTGGTAACAAATTTTTCGAGCCGCAACAATTCTTTTATCGCTGCTTCAGCAAATTTTGATTTCGGATAAACTTGAATTAGTAGTTGAAACTGATTTTTTGCTACCAGATAATTACCTGCTTCAAAGCTAACAGTGGCAGAATTGTACAAGTCTTCGGCAGGGTCAAATAATGCAAGGCTACCACTGGGGGCCCAGGTCGGATAAGACATAAATATTGTATTGTTTCCCATAAAATCAACACTTCCATCAAATCCACTGCCCCAGTGGTTGTATTTCACGTCAACTTTAGTAACATGGGCATAAACCGGCCTGTCGAAATGTAGCAATGGGTCGTTGGGTTTGCCCAGATTATCATTGTCAACGATAGAATTATACCTGAAATACCACGGGAAACTATATTCCGAAGCATAAACTTCACAGGCTGTGTTATCCCTTATCTGTTGGGTTTGTTCAAGAGTTTGTGCATCAGGGTTTCCATGTAAAGCAAAATTGCAGTTGTTCATAAACCTAACCCCATAGTAGTTGCTGAATATGTTGTTCTTATATATGGAGCCAATGCTGTTATAAGTAATGATTGCATTCATCGAACATGAACTGATTAAGTTGTTTTCTATCTTCTGATACCCCGCAGGGCCTGAACCGGAAGCAAATAAATCTATGCCATTATAAAATCCCTGTAAAGTATTGCCGGATATAAAGTATTTACCGTAATTGATCAATTTAATGCCGGTAGCATTTGGCAAGGTGTTTACAATATTGCAATTAGTAACCTTTGCTTCAATGTTTTGATTCTTTGATTTGTTTTCCAAGTACAAGCTGGTATTTGTAAAAGTGTTGTAATAAAAATTCAGGTCTCCTACATAAGAGTAAAAAGACTTACAATTGACAAATGATGAAGTACTGATGGAAAGCGATGTAACCTGGCTATGGACTTTACATTGCTGAAAGGTAGCATTTTGAATTGCGATTGTTGCATTTTTGTTATTAAGAAAAATCTCAAAGGATGCATCACCTTCAGCAATAAACTGCACACCGGGTGAAACTACAAGGTCACCATCAACAATAATTTTGCATTGGCCACGCTTGGCAATTATTTTTGAATTTGAATTAAGTTGAAGGGATGCGCCCGGTTTAATATGTATCTCGCTGTTATACATATCAATTTTAACACTATTCCCAACTGTTAATTTAGCTCCACTGGTAACAGTTGGCGTAAACCGTGAAACTCTGTTGCTACCAAGATATAGGTTCTGAGTTATTAAATCTTCATGATGAGGGAGCAGATGATACTCGATAGAAAGGGTTGTATTCCCATTATTTACGATAGGCACATTGGTCTGACTGCAATAAAGCTCAAAATCTTCTCCCCAGCGATGATCAATTAACGAATAGTAATTTATGATCCCATTAGAATTGCTTAATTGATCATTCTCTTTTATCCTAAAAAACACCTTTCCAAATTCGGTATTCCCATAAAAGTAACCAAAATTTAACCCCAATTCTAACGGACCATCATAGATGCCCCTCATTTTAAAAGGACCACCCTGAGAATTGAAAGAATTAAAATTTGTGGTAGCGACAGGATCGGTGATGTTTGCTGCAGCAGCATATCCAACTTTAATACTCAATTCATTTCTTTCAGGATGGTCAACCGATGCTTTTACAGTAATTTCTGGTGCAGGTATTTCTTCGTTTGGAAAAATACCGCAGGTGTAGGCAAATGCAATAGTAAAACCCGAATTGCCGGAGTAAAATAGTTTGTAAGGGATTAAAATGAAGCCACCATAAGGATAATTCCAGCCTTGCCCCCAGCTATTGGCCACCTTAAAGGCGCCTTTTTCAAAATCATGGATATTAATAATCCCGTCTCCGTTTACATCACAGTCGTTAGTATATTGTCCGTCACCGTTAATGTCTTGAATCCAGACGTCATCATTATAGCCAACTATAGTAAGTGCATGGCCCGATCCAATCGTACCCAAAGATGAAATAAACTTTTCTCCGGAATGGTATGGTGAACCGCTTGGAACAACCCCGTTTGGATTCCATCCTGCAGTATTGACACCAATCACTGCAAGTCCGCCCGTAGCTTCACTGTTGCCGTGGTCGGCAATCCAGTGCTTTAAATCATCCAACCATCCATAAGAACTAAAGTTAAAGGTATATATATCCGATATTGTGTTGTTCATCCCTTGTTTATATTTTTCAAAACCTGTCATCCAATACTTAATATTCAGATTTGGGTTATTTAAACACGGATCATCATAAATATCCCACGAAGGGCAACCATTTTGCTTGATTATATTAAAACCGCTTTTGAAATACGTGTAGGCAGTACTTGTCCCACTATTCAAAAAGTTGTAAGTGTATAGTGGATGGTAGAGATTTGTTTTTAAGGGTAAATCGCTTGCTGCTACTCCTCTCTTCCTATTGATTTCATAGGCAAAAGTGTACCAGATTTCTGCAACTTGAACACAGCAAGCATTATAGTATTGATTGAATATAGAAGGAAACCAAAGCTGATCTTCATTGTATACGTATGTTGGCAGTTGGGTAGCTAGAGATGCGGCAGAAGGCGTAAACTCAACAGCGTCATCCCATGCAGCAGGTGAAGGTGCGACAGCACTTCCACTAATCCAGGGGTCTCCATTTGGATTGGGGTTCATGTTAATAATTTGTGCCTGTGTGTGCAAGGCAACTACTGCGAAAAGCAGGCTAATTGTTCTCCTAAGTGTTTTCATAATAAGGGTTTGATTTGGGTTTATAAATGTTTCAGCGTCTTATTATTTTCGCTGAATAAGCTGATTCGTTGTAATTTACAGTTAAAACATAGAACCCGGGCGATAGGTGTGAAACATCAAGGCTGAAATTATCCCTACTTAGGTTGATTCTACCGCAGTTTATACTTCTGCCCGACATATCTGCAATCTTAAAACCATATATACCATCTGTTAGTATTGTATCAAACCTCCCTACCACTATATCATAAGCAGGGTTGGGAGAAATACTGAGTACCTTAATTGGTTCAGAGATATTTATGTCTTTCACACTTGTAACAGTTGGTTCAATGCTCCTGTATATAAAGTGTGAATTGGATTCCATTAATGCATAAACATAATCGTCATTGTCTGATTCTATTTTACCAATTGGATAATATGGCAATCCATTATTTTCAAAATGAAAACTTAATCCATTGTCTGTCGAAACCAGAATCCCGTGTGGCCAGGCAGTACCAGCATAGATATGCCCTGCTGAATTTAAGACAAGGCCGTTTATGTTCGGCCCGGCAAGGCACTCAACAATCTGATCAGGATTGTCATGATAAATGGTATAAATTCCGCCAATTCCGTCAAAGCCACCCCTTACCCCAATTATCAGATCACCTTGGGCATTATATTCAAGGTTTTCAACCATGCGGTTAAAAAGCCCCAGAAAATCCCAGTCAGACCCTCCGTTGGTTGACCTGTATAATCCTCCCATATCAGGTAAATAGCACCCTAGCCCAATACAAATGTCACCATTGGGGGCAATGTCAATATCTGCTACAAATTCACTGGTATGGTTCTCAGTTGTGAAAACCACCTCCCAGTCCAGGCCTCCATTTTCAGATTTTAACAACAAAGCACCATTTGCCGCCCATTGACTTACAAACAAGGTGTCATTTCCGTGAGCAATTATTTTAACATTACCACCATAATCGGGCATGGCTAGCGATTCCCAGGTCAGTCCGTTATCAATGGATTTTGTAAGATAAAAACCCTGGGAGCCTCCCAATGAATAAATATAACCATTATCAGTTATTGCAATTGAAGCTGGTCCATAAAGACCCATATCAAGAACCAGTTCCCAGGTTTGGCCTTCATCCAGAGAACGAAATACCCCATCATAAGCTGTACTTGTATTCGTTCCGACAAAAATATCGCCTTGTTGATTAACAGCTAGGCAAGTGATATCAAGGCTGTCTGGAAATGGTAATAACTCCCAGAAATCCTGGGAAAAAACAGAAATGTTTAGCAAGAAAAGTTGAAACACTACAATGATGAATTGTTTTTTCATATTTTTTTAATTTTCAGTTTTTTCATATAGCAGCCAACGTTTCGCGGCTATGCGCCGGGCGCGGGGTTTTACCCGGAAATGTTCTTTTGGAAACGAAACCGTTCTCGCATCCGTAATCTATCAACCGAAGACGGTTTCCCGCCTGGCGCATAGCCGTTGTTAGCGGTTCGGCTTTCTTTTTTCGTTTGTTTGTTCTTTTATTCGCAACAATTTGTTCCTACTTGTTTTGGTGGACATTTTACTGTTCCGTAACTACAATAAACGCAACAATCATTCTGTTTTGGTTTTAATACTTGTTTACAATTTTCACATTCGTAAAAATATTGGCAAGCATTCTCCGGCATTGTTTCTTCTTTTTTATGTCCGCAGTTGGGGCAAGTAATTGTTGATTTGAGTATTATGTTCATCCTATTTTTTTCTTGTCCGTTACCGAATATCCTGTTTTGGAAATCGCTTTTTCTATCTCGTTTACATTTGTCTTGGATTTGTCAAATTTTACGATTGCGTTTCCATTTTTGTATGAAGCAGTTGACTTAATAATTCCCGATAGTTTATTGACTTCGTGGTTTACGTGTTCTTCGCAACCCGCACAGGTCATTCCGTTAATTTTAAATTCTGCCGTTATTATATTGGATTTGTCAACCGTTGTTATTTGTTTCTCCGTTTGTGGATAAAAAACCTGAGCGTACATCGGAAATGCGAGCATCAAACCTGTAAAAATTGTTACTATTCCCAAAAATGTTTTGCTTTGGATAAATCTCGGTTTTTCATCCGTTTCGCAATTGCAGTCAATTTCTTTTTTAGGTTTAACTTTCTGATACCAAGCAATTCCAAGTACCAAAATTGTCAATCCGATAAAATATGGTCTGAAAGGGTCGAGCCACGAAAAGGTTGAAGCAAGTCCACTTGTTCCTGCCAATAAAGCCAAAACAGGTGTTATACAGCAAAGTGAAGCTGAAATTGCCGTCAAAAATCCTACGCTTATTAGTTTATTTTCAGATTTCATTTTTCTATTGTCGTTTTGAACTTCTATCGTCTTTTTAAGCTGACCGCTAACGTTTTACAATATGGCCAGTAAGGGATTGCGGGCGATTTCATATCAGGTTACACAAAAAGTTGGAGCGAACTGCAACCCTTCGCATACCACTGAAACCCTTATTGGCTATATTGTGTGTTGTGTGCTGGCTTTTTTTAGATATTGATTATAAATTACTTGAATGAAAAATAGTGCTATTCCAATAAATCCAAATAGTAAAGTAATAATCACTATCAGTGGACTTTTAATCTCATTGAGTTTAAAATCCTTATAAACTAAAATAGCAAAAGTTATATTAAATAAAAAACTAATAATCCTTGGAATATAGGATATGTACTCATACATTTTGCCTTGACTCTCAATCATTAATTGAGCCAAATAGTTATGAAAATAATATATCCAAATCAAGTTAATTAAATACGTAATTGATAATAATATAGCGTATTTATAAATCGCTTTTTGAAAATCAAATCTGCTCATATTTATTAATTAAGTTGTTAAGAATCAATATTGAAAAAAAGAATAGTCCAGCTGTTGCAGATATAACTGTAAGAATTGGAATTACAACCCAATTTCGTCCAATTTTATGCAAATCTAACGCTATTATCAATCCAAGAATCAGATTAAAAAAATTGGTCTGATACATACCAAATAATGTGGTTTTGGTTTGTGTAAATTCATCTCCAATTATGGTTTGCGTAAATAAATCAGGCAATATTTCATTTATCAGTACTCTTAATATTGCTAATCCAATCACAATTAATAGGTACTTTGTTATAAATCGTTTTATTTCCATGGTTTCATTTTTAATATACGTTTCATTTTGGGTCAAGCTTGCACACAACGTTCCGCAGCTATGCCCAGTAGCCGTTTTGCGAGGTTCGTCACTTTCCAAAGGTACAATGTTTCTGCGGGGTACGCTTTTTCAAGTTGCTCTTTCATAGGCTATTGGGCTTAGGTGCTGTTATGGCGTGTTTTTTATTTCAGAATATTCTGTTTCTCCAATATTAAATTCTGGAATTGTTACTTTCGGACTTCCATCACTGCTAACGCTACATTTTAAATAGATCACAGAATTGTCCTTAAATATTAATGGAACCTTATAAAGTTTTCCATAAGATTCGATTTCTAAATAGGAATTTTCAGTTTTATTTTCTAGTTCAATTGCTATTTTATTGTCATTGTCTAATCCACTCACAAAGACATTATTTATATAAATTGGATAAGAAATACCTGAACCGAAAACTTTCTTTGGTCTGTATAGTTTTATATATTTTGAATCTTTGTTATTTGTTTCGGTTACAATTCTAAATCTTTGAATGGGCTTTTGTTCGATTTGTAAAACCATGGCTGTTATATCATAACTTTTAGACTTAAATGGTCCTGGAGACCTAATTTCTTCAATTTTAACGGCATTACCATTTAATTGCAATGCGCCGTCCTTTATAAGTTCCAATGATTCATTAACTTTGAATTTGTCAGACGTAAAAAAATTGCCTTTAGTTTCTACCTTTCCTAAAAAAGCCGTGTTTTCAGGCATAATTTCGTTTTTACTAAAAACATAAACTTCTTGTGATACGTTCTCAGTTTCTATTTTGACTCCACTTATTACAGATAATTTTGGAGAACAGGAAATCAATGTAATAGATGTTAAAGCTATTCTAAAAATCTTTTTATTCATTGTATTTGTCGGTTTCTTAAAATACGCCATAACGTTTAGTAGTCGAGTAGGCAAGGGGAATTTCACCCCAAGCCTCTCACAGAACCGTACGTGATAGTCTCCCATCATACGGCTCTTGTTATACAAATCTATGCGCTATTTCAATAAAATCCAAGACGCCATTGGTAAAACAGATACGGAAATTGCTCCCGGATGCGCTTTAGCCAGTCGTAAGCCTTGTTGATACTTGTCTTATAACGCTTGTACCTTTTCCGTGCCCACTGTACGAGATGTCTGCGCAGTAACTGGAAGATGGGGTTCAACATTGAAATCCTGAATTTACCATAGTACCTTATCCATCCCCG
>SWCA01008047.1_pt1 | contig 16485 bp, 13 predicted proteins | sample 4692961 | NCBI WGS metagenome assembly SWCA01 (sample SAMN10267275, study PRJNA491770) | bioreactor metagenome | isolation source: DHS bioreactor inoculated with | place: Japan: off Shimokita Peninsula
AAAATAACTGATACGTTGACTAATGGCTGCATTTGATTTGGGGCTTAAAGAATTGTCAATTTGACCAACGCTCAAATTATCGGCACTTAAGGCTGTAAGGCCTTCGTTGCCTTTGGATAAGTTAATATTCCTTAACGGACTGGGAGTGGAGTTTGCGCTCGCAATGCTTTCGTATAAGATAACATCGTTGGTATCATAGCTTAAGTTAAGCGAACTCAATCCGGTTCGTATGGATAGTTTTTTGTTTAAGTTGTAGCTAACATTTACTCCATAACTGGTGTTTACTTCTCCCGTTTTGGAATTGTTTTCAAATTGTGCATCAATGTGAGACCCTTTTCCCATCGAATTATAATAAACAGGCGCAATATTTGCATACACTTGCCACCTGTTTATTATGTCATCTTTCTCTTCTTCAATAAGCTCTTCATTGGCTGCAATAGCTTCTTCTATGGTTAAGGTTGTTTTGTTTAACTCTTCTTCCATGGTTTCTTCTACTTCAGCTTCTATAGTTTCTTCAACAGCAATGCCATTTTTGCTGGCATCCTTGTTTAATTGTTGTAATTGGGTTGCTGTGTTGTTTTTATCCATTTCGGTATGGACATCTGTTTCTTTTTTAGGATTGACATTGTTTGCAGCAATATTGTTTTTGGTTTCCGTAGGCTGTTTGTTGTTTGCTTGCCTAGAATTATTGCTGTAGTTTGCCTTTGGGTTTTCAGTAGGCTTTAATTGGTTTTTAGACGCGCTGTTTGCTACTGTAGGTGTTTCTTTATAGCTGTTTAAAAGGGAAGGGTTCGTGATGTTGTTTTTAATTTGGTTTTTCTTGGAAGCCTTAGTATTGGTTAGGTTGTTGGTTTTTGATTGTGGTTTGCTTTCTGAAGCTATTTGTGAATTGTTTTTAGGCCTTTCAGTATTTAAAATATCTTTGGTTTTTTGAGACTCTGCATTGAAACCGTTATTGTTTTCAGGGTTTTTTTCTTGATTGAAGCCATTGGAAACGGTTGCATTGATGTCTGTTTCTGTTGAAGGGTTTAAAGTTTCATTAGAAGTGTTTTCGGTGTCCACAACGTTTGTATTGGTTGTATTGTTGGGCGTAATATTGTTCCATAACAAACCACCCACGGTTAGCAGTAACAGTAATAGAGCAGCAACTCCAGCTATACGAAACCAAAACGGAATCACTTTCTTTTTGTTTTTTTCCGGTTGGTTTAGTTTGTTTTGAATTCCTTTCCAGACATGTGGGTCTGGTGATACTTCAAAGTCTTTGAATTTTTCCTGAAAAATTCTATCTATATGTTTTTTATCACTCATTACAAGGTATGCGTGTTTAAACTTGTTTTATAATCTTCAATTTTATCTTTTAAAATCTTTCTAGCCCTGGCTAGGTTGGATTTTGAGGTCCCAATTGTTATATCTAACATATCTGCTATGTTTTTATGTGAATAGCCATCTAATACATACAGGTTAAAAACCAATCTGTAACGGTCTGGTAATTCTTGAATGATCTGTAACAAGAATTCCAGGGTTACATCGTCATCTTCAACGGTTACTTCTACATCTTCAATATTTGTATCATCTATAATCTCAAAAACACCTTGATTTCTATAGCGTTGTAAAGCCGTGTTAATGGTTATTCGTTTAAGCCAGCCTTCAAAAGAACCTTTGTGTTTGTATTGTGATATTTTGTTAAAAATGGTCACAAAAGCATCTTGCAGATTATCTTCTGCTTCAGCATAATTTTTACAATACTTCAAGCAAACAGAAAACAGTTTGCCCGAAAAGAGCTGGTACAGTTCTGCTTGTGCTTTTGTATCATTTTTGCTACATTTTTGTATGAGTTGTTTTAAACCCAAATAACATATGTATTAGTTTAACAAAGTTTTAATCTACAACGGGAACTACTACAGTTTGATAATTGCTATCGCCTAGCCAAAATTTAAAAATATAAGACCCACTGTTTGTTGCTTTAAAGTTGAACGAGGTTTCCATTTCTTCATTCAGTGTTTCGCAATTATTGTTTCCTGAAACCAAATACGCCACAATTGCCACAGTACGTTGGTTCCCTTCTTTTAAATAATAAATGTTATTAAACGCATAACAAGTAGAAGGTCTAATATAGGTTAAAGTAATTTCATACGTGTCACCTAAATGGAATTCATCTGGCAAAGTAGCGGTTTCTACAGGTAAAAGTTCATAATAAATATCTTGTGAACCATCATCACTGATACTACAAGAAAAAATGAACACAACCATTAAGCAGTAGGCTACAAATTTCTTCATTAAAAAATACATATTTATCTTGTAGATGCAAAAAGGTTGAAAAGGTTGCGTAGGATAGAAATAAAAATCCCGAAACATTTCGGGATTTTTATTTAATTTATTCTTTATTGGCTTTAAGCTGTTCTTTTATTTTTTGTTCCAGTTCGTCTTGCAATTCCGGATTGTCTTTTATCAAGGCTTTAACAGCATCTCTACCTTGGCCTAGTTTGGTATCTCCATAGCTAAACCAAGAACCAGCTTTTTTTATGATCTCAAATTCCACGGCAATATCTAAAATCTCACCAACTTTAGAAATACCTTCGCCATACATAATGTCAAATTCGGCAGTTTTAAATGGTGGAGCCACTTTGTTTTTTACTACTTTTACTCTGGTTTTGTTACCAGATACGTTTCCGTCTGTTTCCTTAATTTGTGTGGAGCGTCTTATATCCAAACGCACAGAAGCGTAGAATTTTAATGCATTTCCTCCAGTTGTGGTTTCTGGGTTTCCAAACATCACACCAATTTTTTCACGTAATTGGTTGATAAATATCACAGTACAATGGGTTTTGCTTATGGAAGCTGTTAGTTTTCTTAATGCTTGAGACATTAAACGTGCATGAAGTCCCATTTTAGAGTCGCCCATTTCGCCTTCAATTTCACTTTTTGGTGTTAAAGCTGCCACAGAATCTATAACAACAATATCTATAGCTCCAGAACGGATTAAATTATCGGCAATTTCAAGGGCTTGCTCTCCGTTGTCTGGTTGTGAAATAATTAAGTTATCAATATCCACACCTAACTTTTCGGCATAAAACCTATCGAAAGCATGTTCTGCATCAATAAATGCCGCTATACCTCCTGCTTTTTGAGCTTCTGCTATGGCATGTAAGGTTAAAGTTGTTTTTCCAGAAGATTCTGGACCGTAAATTTCTATAACACGACCCCTAGGATAGCCATTTACTCCCAATGCAATGTCCAAGCCCAAAGATCCAGATGAAATAGCATCTACATCAACAACAGCTTGATCGCTCATTTTCATTACGGTTCCTTTGCCGTAAGCTTTATCCAATTTATCTAAGGTAAGTTTAAGTGCTTTTAATTTTGCTTCTTTTTCGTTGCTCATTTCTCTATATTTTATCTTATGAAAGTGATGCTAAAATACTACTTCTTTTATCACTTTACAATTTTATCACGCAACCTTTTCAACCTTTTTGCATCTACTATATAAAGTGGGAAAAATTTTAACTATGAAAAAGAAAAAAATCACTCGCTTTTAATCAAATGATTAGTTTAAACCTAAACGTGTAAGGACTATGAAATTTTTTAAAAAATGTATTAATGCATTAGGCGTTTCAGTGGCTATCTTTATAAATAGCAACTGTAAAGCCGATGGAGGTTAACTCGTAACATGTTTTTCGATTTAGAAATTAAATTAAAAAATATTATTAACGAGTTAGTCTACTTAAAGCACTTTATAAATTTTTATAAAGTGCTTTTTGTTTGTGGTTGAGTCATAAACTCATAAAAAACACTACATTTGCACCAAAATACATATACGCATTAGCGACGTTGTAAACAATCTTTAACCTTAAAAAATTAGTATAGCATGCAACTGTACAATACCTTAAGCGCTAAAGAAAGAGCAGAGCTTATAGCACAAGCTGGCAAGGAACGCTTGACCATCTCTTTCTATAAATACGCTAAAATTGAAAATCCAGAAATTTTTAGAGATCATCTATTCCTTACTTGGGATACATTAGATGTTTTAGGCAGAATTTATGTCGCTCACGAAGGCATAAATGCGCAACTTTCTGTGCCAGCAGATAATTTTAATTTGTTTAAAAACCATTTAGACAGCATTTCGTTTTTGGAAAATGTGCGATTGAACATCGCCATAGAACACGATAATTTTTCATTTTTAAAATTAAAAGTGAAAGTACGCGATAAAATTGTGGCCGATGGATTGAACGACGATACCTTTGATGTTACCAACAAAGGGATTCATGTTGAAGCCGAGCAATTTAATGAACTTATAGACGATCCTAATGTGGTCTTGGTTGATATGCGTAACCACTATGAAAGTGAAATAGGACATTTTAAAAATGCCATTACTCCAGATGTGGATACCTTTCGCGAATCGTTGGATATTATTGAAGCCGATTTAAAAGACCATAAAGAAGACAAAAAGCTGGTCATGTATTGTACAGGAGGCATCCGTTGTGAAAAAGCGAGTGCCTACTACAAGCACAAAGGCTTTAAAAATGTATACCAATTGGAAGGAGGTATTATAAACTATGTAAGGCAAGTACAAGCAAAAGGATTGGAGAATAAATTTATAGGTAAGAATTTTGTATTCGATGAACGACGTTCTGAACGTATTTCAGACGATGTGATTGCGCATTGCCATCAATGTGGAGAACCAGCCGATTTACATACCAATTGTGCTAACGAAGCTTGTCATTTATTGTTTATTCAATGCGATGCTTGTAAAGAAAAAATGGAAAATTGTTGTTCAACACATTGTCAGGAAATCATCCATTTACCTTACCAAGAGCAAAAAGCATTACGTAAAGGACAAGGCAATAGTAACGATATCTTTAAAAAAGGTCGCGCAGACCATTTGCCCTACAAAAAAGATTTACGTAACATTTTCGAAAATTTTAAAACCACGAATTCTAAAGCCTAAATTATGCAACATATAGAATTAATGGCACCTGCAGGAAATTTTGAGTCCTTACAAGCTGCTCTGGACAATGGCGCCAATTCAGTTTATTTTGGGGTAGAGCAACTAAATATGAGGGCTCGTGCTACTGTAAATTTCACTCTTGCAGATTTACCAGAAATTGCAAGACGCTGTGAAGAAAAAAATGTTAGGACTTATCTAACATTAAATACCATTATTTACGATCACGATTTATCCATAGTAAAAACCCTTTTAAAACAAGCTAAAGAAGCACATATTACAGCTGTTATTGCTATGGATCAAGCTGTTATTGCATCAGCAAGAGAAATTGGAATGGAGGTACATATCTCTACCCAATTAAACATAACCAATATTGAAACTGTTAAGTTTTATGCCATGTTTGCAGATACCATGGTGTTGAGTCGTGAGTTAAGTTTACGTCAGGTAAAAAAAATAACCCAACAAATAGAAAAAGAGCAAATTAAAGGCCCATCAGGCAGATTGGTGGAAATTGAAATTTTTGGTCATGGTGCACTTTGTATGGCAGTTTCCGGAAAATGCTATATGAGTTTGCACTCTCATAATTCTTCAGCAAATAGAGGGGCTTGCAAACAAAATTGCAGGAAAAAGTATACGGTTATAGACCAAGAAACAGGTTTTGAAATGGAATTGGACAATGAATACATCATGTCTCCAAAAGATTTATGTACCATCGATTTTCTTGACGAGATTGTAGATGCAGGCATTAAAGTCCTTAAAATTGAAGGTCGTGGTCGTGCTCCAGAATACGTGGCAAAAGTGATAAGCTGTTATCGAGCCGCCATTGATAGTGTGGCAAATGGCACCTACAATAAAGAAAAAGTGATTTCTTGGATGCAGGAATTGGAAAAAGTGTATAATCGTGGTTTTTGGAGTGGTTATTATCTAGGGCAAAAATTGGGCGAATGGAGCAATGGTTCTGGATCTCATGCCACACAAAAAAAGGTGTATCTAGGAAAAGGAACCCATTATTACCCTAAAGCCAACATTGGAGAGTTTAAAATTGAAGCTTTTGATATAGCCATAGGCGACACCATTTTAATTACGGGTCCAACAACAGGTGCCAAAGAAATGGAAGTTACGGAAATGATGGTAAACGATGTCAAATCCGATAAAGGAAGTAAAGGAGATTTGGTAACCATTCCTATGGAATTTAGAATAAGACCATCAGACAAGTTATATAAAATTGTAGAAAATAAAGTGGAAGCTTCATGGTAATTGTTACCTTACAACGGAATAAGTGCATTGGTTGCAATTATTGTGTGGAAATGGCTCCAAACCAGTTTCAAATGTCCAAAAAAGATGGAAAATCAGTTTTGTTGCATGCCAATGAAAAAAAAGGATTTTTTACCTTAAAATCTAAGGACCATACTATTTTGGAAGCTTGCGAAAATGCTTCAAAAGCGTGTCCTGTAAACATCATCAGTGTAAAAATTAGCTGATATAAAAATTCATATAAAAAATGAATATTTACAAACTTTTACAACTCAATAGAAAAATTAAAAACCATAGAATTAAATTTCTTGGACTCTATTTGTTGCATCGGTTTAACCAACGTTATTTGGCTGTGAACCTGGATCCTGTTATGGCTTGCAACTTGCGTTGTAAGATGTGTTATTTTACAGATGCCGATTATGTTAAAACTTTAAAAGGCCAATTTAAAGAAGAAGAACTGAACCAAGTGGCAAAAACCATTTTCAATCGTGCCTTAAAATTACAAATTGGCTGTGGTACAGAACCCACTTTATACAAAGACTTGGTAAAAGTTGTGGAATTGGGTAAACTATATAAAGTGCCATATATTTCCATAACAACCAATGCCAATTTACTGGATGAAGCTAAAATTGAAGCACTTTTAAAAGCTGGACTTAACGAGTTTACCATCTCGTTACATGGTGTCCATAAAGAAAGCTATGAAAATTTCATGCAAAAAGCCAGTTATGAAAAATTTCACAATGCTTTTAGGGCCTTCGAAAAATTAAAAAAGAAGTATGATTTCAAGGTAAGGATCAACTACACCTTCAACAAAGATAATTTTTACGAATTGGCAGACTTCTTCAAACACTTTAATGGCGCAAGTTTCGACATCCTTCAAATCCGTCCCATACAAAAAATTGGTAACACCGAATACAACGATTTTGACTTAGATGCCATCCGAGCCGATTATCCGGAACTAATTCAAAATATTAGAAGCCAATGCAAGGAAAATCACATTACCTTATTGGCTCCTAATACCATTCCTGAAAACCAACGCGTTAATGCCTCCAGTTTAATTTTTGATTACACCTTTTGTTATGTGTCGCCTCAAAAATTTTGGAAAGATGGTTTCAATTGGAATCATGAAAGTTTCAATGCCTACTCCAAAAAAATTGGATGGAGCAAAACGCTTTGGTCCAACATTTTTTAAATTTAAAAAAGATGTACAATCCATGTCCAATAGGCTGAATTATGAAGTGGAGTTCAACTAAACTATTTTTTTATAAGTTTAAAACGTTCTTGGTCATTTTCGCTGGAAACAACGGTTAGAAAATACATGCCTTTGGCCATATTGGAAAGATCTATAGTATAAGTAACATTATCTGTAAAGAATATGTTCTTAATTAATTTTCCGCTTACATCGTAAATCCTTGCAGATTGCAAGTTTCGTGGTGTTTTTATAGTCACGCTTTCAGTAGCTGGATTTGGATATAGACTGGTGGTTTCCATTGTTTCTTCTTCAATATCTAATGTTCCAATATTAAATGTATGTGTTACGGTTTCACCTCCATAAGTTACTTCCCACTTCCATTCACCTTCTTGATCATACACACCTGAATAATACCAATAGTAATACCAAGATGAAGAAGTGGTTGAGGCTGTTATGTTCCAATCGTATAAAATAGTGTTATCTGGTTTAATAATGGACAAATGAATGTTGTCTCCAGCCACTTGATCTCTTAGGTAAGTAGCAAAATAAATAGTGTCATCTGTTTCAAAACTATTGCTTATGTTTGGTGTTTCAGGTGTTGGACAAGCTGGAAAGACCACAGGTTCTGCACTATGGGTTAACACAGCATTGATCCCAGAATAATTATAAGGGATTTGAGTGTTCCACCAACTATCTGTATTCATGCCATTGCAAGTTCCTGAAAACGGATCTATTAATTGGCTATAAGAACTGTTGGTGTAAATTTCAAAATGTAAATGTGGTCCTGTAGAATTGCCTGAACTCCCAACAGTTCCAATAACTTCTCCCAATGATACCATGTCGCCTACATTTTTTGTGGTAACAGAACCATTTTTCATGTGTCCATACCAAGCGATGCTTCCATCGTTGTGTTGTATGTAAACAGCGTTCCAGATGTTATTGTTAAAATTACAGCTTCTATCAAATTCACCATCGTGTTTTGCTATAATTTGTCCAGGAGCAGCTGCAATAATCTCGGTTTGGCTATCGTCCATTTGTTTCCAAATAAAAGGCCATAAATACATATCAACCCCTTGATGGTTGTAACCGGAAGCACTGTCGTAGGTTCTGGTGCCACAGTTGTAGTCTGTTAACTGATTTGGATAGTTGGCATTATGGTCCACATAACCCGAAATGGCCCAAGTATTGTTATAGTTAAAACCAGCTGCTTGCTGTAATGGCCAAATAAACAAAGGATGACCACCAAGTCTATTGCTTTCTTTAAAAGCCAGCTTGTTTTCTTGTTTAAGCTGCTTAATATTGTTTTGGGTTTCAGTTTTAATGGTTTCTCTTTGCGCAGGCGTTACACAAGGTATTTTGTCTTGGTTAAATACATATTCGGCACTTGTCATTACCGAATTGAAATCTTGAGCCATGGAAAATTGGAAACTGGCCAATAAAAAAAATATAAATAGGCTTAAAGTAAAAGTGTGTCTCATAATGTAGTTTTTAATGATTTACTTTATCATCGACAAAAAATGAAATTGTGAGCATGAAACCGTAAAAAATGAAGTTTTGTCAAGATTAAAGATAATGTTTTTTAAATAAATACCTGTTTGTTAACAGATTACACTATCAGTGGAATTTTAAAAGGTAGCGCTTTCATATTTTATTTAACTTAATAAATAATCTTATCTTTACATCTTTAAATAGATTATTAATCTTCTTCTGAAACTTGTTGTTTTTTCAGAATCAATATATATCAATAAATTTATGGCTTGTAACAGTTGTTCAACTGGTAAAGACGGTCAACCAAAAGGTTGTAAAAACAATGGCACTTGTGGTACAGATAGTTGTAACAAACTAACTGTCTTCGATTGGCTTGCAAATATGTCGCTACCTAATGGCGAAGAACCTTTTGATTGGGTAGAAGTCCGTTTTAAAAACGGAAGAAAGCATTACTATAAAAATACCGAAAAATTAACTTTAAGTATTGGTGACATTGTTGCTACCCAAGCACAATTTGGTCACGATGTCGGGATGGTTACCCTTACAGGAGAGCTTGTTAGAATTCAAATGAAGCGCAAAAAAGTGTTTGAATCCAACGATGAAACCCTTAAAATATACAGGAAAGCTACACAAAAGGATATTGATATCTGGTCTGAATATAGAGACAAAGAAGAACCTATGAAGGTGAAAGCACGTCAATTTGCTATTGATATCAATCTTCAAATGAAAATTTCAGATATAGAGTTTCAAGGAGATGGCAGTAAAGCCACTTTTTATTATACGGCCGAAGATCGTGTGGATTTTAGGGAATTAATAAAAATGTATGCCAGGGAGTTTAAAACACGAATAGAAATGAAACAAGTTGGTTTTCGTCAGGAAGCTTCCAGACTTGGAGGCATTGGCTCTTGCGGGAGGGAATTATGCTGTTCCACTTGGTTAACAGATTTCCGTTCGGTAAGCACTTCGGCTGCACGTTATCAACAACTCTCCCTTAACCCTCAAAAATTGGCAGGACAGTGTGGCAAGCTTAAATGTTGCCTTAATTATGAACTGGACACCTATTTGGATGCCCTTAAAGATTTTCCTAAAACAGACACGAAGCTATATACCGAAAAAGGCGTGGCCGTTTGCCAGAAAACAGATATTTTTAAAGGACTTTTATGGTATGCTTATGAAGGCGAATGGAGCAATTGGCATGTTATAACTACCGCACAAGCTAAAGAAATAATAGAGTTAAACAAGAAAAAAGAAAAGGTTGCCAGTTTAGAAGAATATGCTTCAGATGTTGCTGCAAATACTAAAAGCGAATTTGAAAACGTTGTAGGACAAGATAGTTTAACACGTTTCGATTCCAAAGGACCTAGAAAAAAGAACAAACGGAACAATAGGAATAAGAATAAGAAAAAAAGAAAACCCCAAAACAATAAAAATAATGCGAAATAGTGTGTTGTTAGTTTTTTTGGCATTTATACTTATGTCTTGCGATTCTAAAAGTGTGTTCGACAAATACCAATCTGTACCAAATAAATGGCATAAAGATTCCATAATCAGTTTCAAAATACATCCACCAGATACTTTAAATCCGTATAACCTGTATGTGAATCTCAGAAACAACAACAATTACAAATACAACAACCTATTTTTAATTGTCGAGATGAAATTTCCCCATGGTAAAACCCTTAAAGATACCTTAGAGTACAAAATGGCAAAACCCAATGGCGAATTTTTAGGCACAGGGTTTGCAGACATCAAAGAAAACAAGTTGTGGTATAAAGAACAGGTTGTTTTTAATGAATCGGGAGATTATACCGTAAACATACAGCATGCCATGAGAGAAAACGGAAAAGTAAATGGCATAGTGAATTTAGAAGGTATTACAGATGTAGGATTTAGAATTGAAAAACCAGCTGCAAAATAAATTTATGGCTAAAGCAAAAAAGAAACAAACACAAAAAAATCAAGATTTTTCCAGCTATGTAAGATGGTTCTGGAAATTATTCATTGCAGGCATTTTATTTGTTGTCCTGATGTTTTTATTGGCATCTTGGGGCGTTTTCGGACAACTTCCCGATCATACCATCTTGGAAAACCCTAAAACCAATCTGGCTACCGAAATCATCTCTTCTGATGGAAAAACCCTAGGAAAATTTTATTTTAACGACAACAGGACACCTGTTGGTTACGACGATTTACCACAACACTTGGTAGAAGCTTTAATTGCTACCGAAGACGCTAGATATTATGAACATTCAGGAATAGATGCACGTGGTACCTTAAGAGCCATTATTAAACTGGGAAGTGGAGGAGGAGCCAGTACCATTTCACAACAACTGGCAAAGCAATTGTTTCATGGCGAAGGCTCTACCAATACCATAGGCAGAATTACCCAAAAACTAAAAGAATGGATTATAGCCATTAAATTGGAACGACAGTATACCAAAGAAGAAATCATTGCCATGTATTTCAATATTTACGATTTTGGTAATAATGCAGATGGTATTCGTTCGGCATCCAGCATCTATTTCGATAAAGAACCAAATGAATTGGATCTTAAAGAATCTGCCATGTTGGTTGGCATGTTTAAAAATTCATCGCTCTATAACCCTAGGGAGCATAGAAATCCTGTAGGCACCAGAAACAGACGAAATGTGGTATTGGCGCAAATGGAAAAGTATGGTTATATTTCTGAAACAGTAAAAGATTCGCTTCAAAAAACAGAATTGGACTTACGTTATTCCCCTCAATCCCATCGCGATGGTATTGCCACCTATTTTAGAGCTTATTTAGATGGTTTTATGAAAGATTGGATCAAGAACAATCCAAAACCAGATGGCGAAAAATACAATTTGTATGGCGATGGTTTAAAAGTGTACACAACCATAGATTCCAGAATGCAAAAATATGCCGAAGATGCCGTACAGCAGCACATGCCAAGACTTCAAGCAGAATTTGACCATCAAAACACACCAGACAGGAATCCAACAGCGCCATTTTTGGAGTTGAATCAATCTGAAATAGATGCCCTTATGAAACGTTCCATGAGACAAAGTGAACGTTGGAGACACATGAAATACGATTTAAAGATGGATGAAGAAGACATTATCGCTTCCTTCCACAAGCCCGCACAAATGACCATATTTTCATGGGAAGGTGAAATAGACACCATTATGAAACCTATGGATTCCATGCGTTATTATAAATCCTTTCTGCATCCAGGCATGATGTCTATGGATCCCCAAACCGGTCATGTAAAAGCGTGGGTTGGCGGTATGAACTACAAACACTTTCAATACGATCATGTAAAACAAGGACGCAGACAAGTAGGTTCTACTTTCAAGCCATTTGTATATGCCACTGCCATAGATCAATTGCATTTATCGCCTTGCGATGAATTGCCCAACACCCAAATTACCATAGAAGCCGGTAAATTTGGAAACCCAGAACCTTGGACCCCTAAAAATTCCGATGGGCAATATGGTGGTTCCCGTACCTTAAAAAGTGCTTTGGCAAACTCCATAAACACCATTACTGCCAGACTAATGGATAAAGTTGGCCCACAACCTGTTGTGGATTTGGTTAAAAAATTAGGCGTGGAAGCAGAGATTCCCGTTGTGCCATCCATAGCTTTGGGTACAGCCGATTTAAGTGTGTACGAAATGGTTGCTGCCTATGCTACCTTTGCCAACAAAGGCGTTTATACCAAGCCTGTTATGGTTACACACATAGAAGATAAAAACGGCACCATTTTATATCAATTCACTCCAGAAACCAGAGATGTGTTAAGTGAAGAAGCAGCCTACGTAACCGTTAAGCTTATGGAAGGTGTAACAGAAGGTGGATCAGGTACCAGATTAAGAACCAAAGGAGCAGATGCTTATCGTGCAGACTATAGGGAAATTATTACAGGATATCCATATGAGTTTAAAAACCCTATTGCCGGAAAAACTGGAACCACCCAAAACCAAAGTGATGGCTGGTTCATGGGTATGGTGCCCAATTTGGTAACAGGTGTTTGGGTAGGAGCCGAAGACAGAGCTGCGCACTTTAGAACCATTACCTATGGTCAAGGAGCCGCCATGGCTTTACCAATTTGGGGTGTGTATATGAAAAGCTGTATAGAGGATAAAGACTTGGATATTGCAACTTCAGATTTTGAAAGACCTACAGAACTTTCCATTGAAGTTGATTGCAAAAATTATGATCCAGATGAAAATTCAGATTCCAATATGCCTGACGTGGAAGTGCCGGATGAATTGGATTTTTAAATTTAGTCCATAATTGAAACATATTAAATTTAGCCATTCTTTTTAGAATGGCTTTTTTATTTCGTATTTTTCCACTACAAAAAATTTACAGAAACATGATTAATAAAAAAGTGGCAAACGTTAGCGAAGCGCTAAAAGGTGTTCAGGACAATATGACCTTTATGCTTGGTGGTTTTGGTCTATGTGGGATTCCCGAAAACAGCATCAACGAGCTTGTAAAACTCAACCTAAAAGGATTGACTTGCATCTCTAACAATGCTGGTGTAGACGATTTTGGTTTGGGATTACTGCTTCATAAAAAACAAATCAAGAAAATGATATCCTCTTACGTAGGCGAAAACGATGAGTTTGAAAGACAAATGCTTTCAGGAGAATTGGATGTGGAATTAATCCCACAAGGCACCTTGGCCGAACGTTGTCGTGCTGCGCAATCAGGTTTTCCTGCAATTTACACACCAGCAGGATATGGAACCGAAGTGGCAGAAGGCAAAGAAACCAGGGAGTTTGATGGCAAAATGTATGTTTTGGAGCATGCCTTTAAAGCCGATTTTGCTTTTGTAAAAGCGTGGAAAGGCGATGCAGCTGGAAATTTAATTTTTAAAGGCACAGCCAGAAATTTTAATCCTGCCATGTGTGGCGCAGCTAAAATTACCGTTGCTGAGGTGGAAGAATTGGTGCCTGTTGGAACTCTCGATCCAAATCAAATTCATATTCCAGGTATTTTTGTGCAACGTATTTTTCAAGGAGAAATATATGAGAAAAGAATTGAACAACGAACGGTGAGACAAAGGGATTAATTAATTTGATGATTAAATAATTTGAAAATGAGGAATGACAAAGATAATTTAATCGTAAAATTAACATTCGAATTTAGCTTTAGATGTTATTTCATTTTCTGAAGAAATTAGAGCTAAAAATAAATTTGAAATGGCATCCCAAATTTTTAGAAGTGGTACTTATATTGGAGCGAACATTAGGGAGGCACAAAATGCTGAAAGTAAAAAAGATTTATAAATAAATTTAAAATTTCGGCAAAAGAAGCTGATGAATTAGAATATTGGTTAAAACTTTGTGAGTCCTCTGAGTTTTATCCTAATCCAAACGAAAGATTATTAAAAGATTTGAAATCTGTAATTCTAGTTATTTCAAAAATTATATCATCAAGTAAACAAAGCAAATTTTCAAATCATTAAATTAACACATTATCAAATTATGTTAGATAAAACAGGAATAGCAAAACGTATTGCAAAAGAAGTAAAAGATGGCTATTATGTCAATTTGGGAATTGGTATTCCAACCTTGGTAGCAAATTATGTAAGGGACGATATACAAGTCGAGTTCCAAAGTGAAAATGGCGTACTTGGTATGGGTCCTTTTCCATTTGAAGGCGAAGAAGATGCCGATATCATAAACGCAGGAAAACAAACCATAACCACTTTACCTGGAGCCAGTTTTTTCGACTCGGCCATGAGTTTTTCCATGATTCGAGGACAACATGTGCATTTAACCATTCTTGGAGCCATGGAAGTTGCAGAAAATGGCGATATAGCCAATTGGAAAATTCCAGGCAAAATGGTTAAAGGTATGGGAGGTGCTATGGATTTGGTTGCCAGTGCCGAAAACATTATTGTGGCCATGATGCATACCAATAAGGCTGGAGAATCTAAATTACTTAAACGTTGTAGCTTGCCTTTAACAGGAGTAGGTTGTGTAAAAAAAGTTGTTACCAATCTCGCTGTTCTTGAGGTAACGGATAAAGGATTTAAATTATTGGAACGAGCACCTGGAATTTCTGTGGAAGACATAAAAAAAGCCACAGAAGGCACTTTAATTGTTGAAGGTGATATTCCTGAAATGAGTCTTTAAGAAATTTATTCGATAATTTTTTGCCACGAATACACGAATGTATTTTTAAACATTATTGTGCATTCGTGGTGCATATTTGCCCAATTCCAAACATTAATAGAATTCCAAAGAGTTTTTCTATTATTACTGCCAACAAAAAAATAACCTAATTGTAATTAAACTTGATTGGCATTCCTGAAGAAATTTTATTCCACGCAGTTGTTTTGTATCAAACCTTCAATAATAATTACTGATTTCAAACACGTATAACTTGTACCAAAATTGCATGTAAACATTCTTAGTCCTATTTGCAATAAGCAGTTTTGTGAATATTCTACAAAAAGAAAAAATCTTTTTTTGTAGGAAAAAACATAATAATTTTTCTTAAATGTTAAAATTTTATGTATTTCAACGATTTATTGTGTATTTTAACTGAACTACTCAAAAAAAGTTTCATATTAGCAAAACCAAATCGAAACATAACCAACGTAACCTGGTTCTTTAAAATCTTGAATTTATAATTTGCCCCAAATCTATTATAAATTGAAATTTTAATGAACAAAAACCCAAATCTAACATAAACCCTATATGTATTGGTCAGTGCATCAAATCTTCCTGAACAACCTACAAATTACGAGAGCAAACTTTATACAAGTTTGCAAAATACAGGACGCTTTATTAAAAGTATGTTGTATTTAACTAAAAAAATATTCATGCTATAATCCCTTTGGGATGGCATGAATTAATTTTTTGGTGTAGTCCCTCTTAGGATGCCTGTAAATAACATCTGCATCATCCATCTCTTCAATTTGCCCTTGATTCATTACGATTAATTGGTCTGACATATACTTAACCACAGCTAAATCGTGTGAAATAAAAATATATGTAAATCCAAAATTTTCTTTCAATTCGTTCAATAAGTTGAGCACTTGTGCTTGAACTGAAATGTCCAAAGCAGAAACAGATTCATCGCAAATAATCAATTTAGGTTCTAACGAAATGGCTCTGGCAATACCTATACGTTGTCTTTGACCTCCAGAAAATTCGTGAGGATATCTATTAAAAAACGTCTCATCCAAACCTACTTTTTCAAGTAAGTCCAAAACCATTTCCTTTCTATCTTTATCCGAATTACCAATGCCATGGACCTTCATAGGCTCCATAATGGCTTTACCTACAGGAATCCTTGGGTTTAAAGAGGCATAAGGATCTTGAAAGATTACTTGAATGTCCTTTCGTAGTGTTCTAATATCTTTTTTGGATAACAAGGTAATATCTGTTCCTTTATATAATATGGAGCCAGAAGTGGCTTTGTCCAATTGTAAAATGGCATTTGCCAATGTGGATTTGCCGCAACCAGATTCTCCAACCAAACCTAGGGTTTCCCCTTCATATAATTTAAAACTTACATTATTAACAGCTTTAAACACATCTAGTTTAGAAAACCAACCAGATTTAGAAAAATAGGTTTTTTCTAAATTTATAACTTCCAACAAAGG
>SWCA01002842.1_pt1 | contig 16384 bp, 13 predicted proteins | sample 4692961 | NCBI WGS metagenome assembly SWCA01 (sample SAMN10267275, study PRJNA491770) | bioreactor metagenome | isolation source: DHS bioreactor inoculated with | place: Japan: off Shimokita Peninsula
CGCAGGATAAACTCGGGATGCTCGGCCACATGCTTTTGGAACATGGTCCAGTAATCGTCAGCCACAGCATAGTCGGCAGAAGCAATCAACTGGTCACAGTAGGTAATGGCATCAGCCCATTTGGCCTCTCCGGTGTACACTTCATAGTTTAAATAGAGCTTGGCCAGTAATGCCTGTGCAGCGCCTTTAGTCACCCGCTCGGAACCCACTTCGGCTTTGGTCTTCAAATTCGGTAATACAGCCTTCACTTCTTCAATGATAAAGTCGGCCGCTTCCTTGCGGTCCATGACCCGTGGTGTTACAGAAAAATCAAGCTCATCAGCCTCACGAAAAGGTACCTGTCCGTACAAGTCGTTAATCAGGTACATGTAGTAGGCCCGAAGAAAACGGGCTTCGTTAATGTACTGTTCTGTGGTTGCATTCTGATCAAATTGACCAATGTAGTAGATCGCGGTATTGGCTCGTGAAACCCCCTGACTCAGGGCGTCCCACACGTTTTTCATGCGCACATGATCTGGTGTCCAGGTATGCAGGTGCAGCTCCTGCCAGGCACCATTGTCATACCAGTCGGAACCCCGGGTGGGAATAATGACTTCATCCGTAGTTACTTCCTGAAGTCCCCAGTAATCGTACCATTCAATGGTTCTACGCAGGCTTCCGTACGGAGGGTTGATCAGGGATTGGATATTCTGTGGATTATTAATCAGGTCGGTGCCCAGTTGTTCGTCCAGTACATTCTCTTCCAGGTCGGTACAACCACCGATTCCGAAGAGGCCCAGTACCGTAAGCAATAATATGAATTTATAGTGTTTCATTTGTTTCAGTTTTTAGGTTAAAATTGAAAGTTTACGCCAAATGTAAAGGTCCTTGGCTTTGGATAGGTTGTGTAGTCGATCCCCATGGATGGGACACCGTTTTGCGATGCATCCACATTCACTTCGGGGTCGAAACCACTGTAATCCGTCAGCAACAGCAGGTTGTTTCCGGTAACATAAATCCGTGCCCGACTTAACCAGTCAATCGCTTTGGTGTCGAAGGTGTATCCCAAGGTCAGGTTCGACAAACGCAGAAATGACGCATCTTCAATGAACCGCGAGGAGAACGCGTTGGAGTTGGAAGGACTTTCGTCGGATTCAAGCACCGCCTTGGTCACATTGTAACCGTTGTTTAAAGGCCCTTTAAAGAACAGCGTATTGGCCGTGTTGTTATACACTTTATTTCCTTCAGACCCGTACCAGAACATACTCAGGTCAAACTTCTTATAACTCAACTTTGTGGTAAAACTGTAGGTAAAATCAGGCAAGGCTGATCCAAGATACTCGCGAACGACATTCCCTTCCGAATCCGTTTTGTAAGTACTCAGACCATCGTCATCCAAGCCTTCGAACACCATGCCGTAGAAGGTTCCAACCGGTTGTCCGTTGGTGATAATTTGCACGCGTGTGTCAGACAATCCTTGTCCGCTGGCATTACCGGTCTCAATAAGTTTTACCGGTAAATCCTTGACTTCGTTTTTAATGTAAGCGAAGTTAACGCCCACTTCCCAGCTCAGGTCATTGCGATCAATCACCAAGCCATTTAATCCAAGCTCGATACCATTATTGACAATCTTCAAGTCAGGTACATTCTGCCATTGGGTTTGGGTAGCTGCAGGTGCTTTCGCCGGAATTTCCAACAAAACATCCTCGGTGGTTTTATTAAAAATATCGATGGTTCCCGACAGGCGATTTTCGTAAAATCCAAAGTCAATCCCAAAGTTTGTTTGAATGGTGGTTTCCCACTGGATATCGGGGTTTGGAGTTCGCAGGAAAGTGATCCCCGGCGAAAGGGCTCCGTTAAAATAGCCGTTGGCTGATGGCGTAGTTCCCACGGCCAGCAGCGAAATTTTGTCCGGAATTTCCTGGTTACCGGTTAATCCCCATCCCAAACGCACTTTCAGGTTGCTTAAGTTGGTGGCTCCGTCCATAAAATCTTCTTCGGAAAGTCGCCAGGCAAATGCTGCCGATGGGAAAAATCCGTATTTCTTATTCTCACCAAATTTGGAAGAACCGTCGAAACGGCCGGTAAAGGTAAAGAGGTACTTTTCCTTGAAGTTGTAGTTGACCCTTCCGAAGAACGATTGCAATTCGCGCTCGTAAGCTGATGAGTTCACATCGGCGGAAGAAAAGTTACCGTACTCCAGGTTATCAGTGTACTTGATATCGTCTACTTCAAATCCGTTAACATTCATCTCTGAGGTGGTGACCTTCATAAACTGGTAGGCGTGTCCAGCCAAAAAATCAAAATGATGATCGTTGCCAACATCTTTCGAATAGGTTACGTAGTTTTCAATCAAGCGGTTGTTGGCCGAAATAGCATTGATGTCGGCTTCTCCGTTGTTGGTCAGGTAGCTTAATTCTTTGTCCTGGTTCACGCGACGCTCAGCTACCGTGCGGTCCAAGCCAACATTTATCTTGTACTTCAAATTAGGAACGATCTGGTATTCGGCCGACATGTTGGCCAAAATACGGTCGGTTTGGGTTTCGTCATCTACCAGGTCGATCATGGCCACCGGGTTGCGCTGGTCAATGGCATGCTGATAATAAGAACCATCGGAGTTATAAATTGGGAAGGTTGGGTTGAGTTTCAAGGCTGAAAGAATCAGGTCCCCTTCAAAACCTCCGGTTTCGGAAATCGGAGCCCGATAATCTTCCACATGCGATGCGATCAGGCTTCCAACCAAATTCAGGCGCCCGTCAAAGGCTTTTTGGGAGACCTTGATCTTACCATTCAACTTTTGTACACCCGTCGATTCAATAATCCCCTCCTGGTCCAAGTAGCCCAGGGATGTTTGGTAGGTAAAGTTATCGGTTCCACCACCGTACGAGAGGTTGTGGCTTTGGGTGATTCCGGTGGCAAAAATCTCATCCTGCCAATCGTTATTGGCTCCCATATCCGAAAGTTTTGTTCCATCGGCTTTGGTATAGGAACGGAATTCATCGGCGGTGAGCATATCCAGCTTCTCACGGATTTGTGAGACCCCCATGTAGGCATCATAGTTCAGCGTACCTTCGCCTTTTGTTCCCTTTTTGGTCGTGATAATTACCACACCATTAGCTCCCCTGGCTCCGTAAATAGCGGTTGAGGAAGCATCTTTCAGAATATCGATCGACTCAATGTCTTCCGGGTTCAGAAAGCTAATTGGGTTTTTATTGGACGATTCATTAATCCCTGCAGCTGTTCCTCCATTTGGCGTGATATCGGCATTGTCCAGGGGAATTCCGTCAACCACATACAAAGGCTCCTGCCCTGAACGAATGGAGTTTGAACCACGAATACGCACCGACATTCCAGTTCCGGGCTCTCCGCTGTTCTGGGTAATATTTACCCCCGAAACACGTCCCTGCATCATTTCAACCGGCGAAGTGGCCACACTTTTATTCATATCATCTTCCGTCAGACGGTTCATGGCACCAGTCAGGTCACTTTTGCGCTGAACGCCATAGCCAACAGCTACGATTTCTTCAATCTGAAGTACATCTTCAACCAACTGAATGTTAAACGTGCTACGGTTGCCAATGGACACTTCCTGTGGCTGAAAGCCAACAAAGGAGAAAACCAACACCTCGGCATTATCAGGAACTGACAGGTTGAACTCCCCGTCAAAATCGGTGATCGTTCCGGTGGTGGTTCCTTTTACCAACACCGTAACGCCCGGCAAGGGCATCCCCTCCGAATCGACCACCTTGCCGCTGACGATGTTTTCGGCTTGCTGACTCATTGCAGCCAAGGGATTTTCGGCCCGTTGGGTAATGACAATCTGCCGGTCTTTAATGGTGTAGTCAACCGCTGTTCCTGAGAAAATTTGGTCCAGAATTTTTTCAACGGAAGAATTTCTTACGATCACCGACACTTCTTTGGAGACATCCAGAATGTCGTCAGAATAAACAATAATGTATTCACTGTTTTCTTCAATTTCCGTGAATACCTGCTTAATTGTGGCATTGTTTAGCCTAAGCGAGAATTTCGTGCTTTGCGAATAGCTGTTCCCAACAGCGCTTAAAACACTGACCAGAAGTAATAATACAGATAACCTCATAACAAGGAACATTTTTTTGAATCCTCCACTTGAATGAAAGATTCTTTGATACGACTTTTTTTTCATACTTTTAAAACGTTTAGTTTAACGACTAATAACCAGAGCCTTTTGGCTAACCGGAGGATATGGCGGTATTCTCCGGTTTTTTTTGGCTCGAAATTTATTTCTTCATAACAATAAAATCTCCGTTACTTTTTTTGGCCCAATCGATCGGAACCGTTAGTTTAATAATGTTTAACACTTCTTCGGGGCTTTTCTCCAAATCAAGTTTCCCCGAAATCTTATAACCACCAACCAGTGGGTCTTTTAGCGTGATTTGAATGTTATAGTAACGTTCAATCTTCTTAATCAAGCGGTTAAGATCTTCCGATTCTGATTTCAATACGCCTTCTTTCCAGGAAGTGTACATGCTCACATCAACCATACGCACAGTGGTCTCCCGGCTTTCTTTATTCAGGCTTAGTTTCTCGTTGGGTCGCAATAATATTTGTTGATCTTGTGCCATCACACCGTGTCCCTTGATTTCCAAACCAACACTCCCCTCTTCCAAAATCGCGGCTACAAAGTCATCCTCGGGATAAGCCGACACATCGAAGCGGGTTCCAAGCACCTGTACATTCATATCCGACGTGCGCACGATGAATGGCTTCGCTTTATTTACAGCCACGTCGAAATAGGCCTCCCCAATCAGCATCACTTCCCGCTTTTTCCGTAGAAATACGGAGGGGTAGACCAACTGGCTCCCGGCGTTCAACCACACTCTGGTGCCATCTGAAAGAGTAATCATCGATTTCTTTCCATAGGGAATAATAACCTTGTTCATGTACTCCCGGCCATCTTGCTGGTTTTGGTTGATGGTATCGTTATTGACAACGAGCTGGTTGCCGCTACTGGCATAGGTAATGGCCGACTCTTTCTGCTCCAGCGAAACTTCGGAGCCGTCGGAAAGAATGATTTTCGCTTCGTTGCTGCCGGTCTCACTAAGCTCGGTCAAATCATAGTGCAACTCACGCGAGTTTTCGTACAGGTAAAAAGCCAGGGCACCCGAAGCAAACATCAGCATCAGAACCGCCGCATAACGCAGCAGACGAACCAGTCTGCGGACTTTCGGACGTTTCGCATTTCGAAGCACGCCATTCCAAATATCGTAGGTTTCATCCAGGCTGAGCTTTTCATGCTCATGCTGAAACATGCTGACAATAAATTTCGCCTGTTCAACATTGACTTTCTGTTCGGGAAATTCTTCAACAAATGATTTCCAAAATTCTTCGTGCTCTTCGGCCGGATCATTCAACCATTGAATGAAATAATCATCTGCCAAAAAATCCTCGGGTGTGTAATTTTTATATTTGTTCATCTTTACAAGTTCTGCTCACAAAAGACAGCAACTTGTTTTTTGTTGATGGGCTCAGATGAAAAAAATACCTGCTAAACAACAGGTTTTACTTTTCGAAAGAATAAAATGAGGAGCGTCTGATTGAAAATATCGGACTTAACCGACAGGATATCACGAAGCTTAGCAATTGCCCGATGAATGAGTGCCCTTGACGATTGATAGTTTAAATTCATGATCATCGAAATTTCCTTGTAGTCAAGTCCGCGGGTAAACCGCAAGTAAATGGCTTCCTTTTGCCGTTCGGTCAGCGAATCAATAGCTGCTACCAGTTCCGTTTTCTGCTGTTCGGTCAATTCAAATTCGGTGTGGTCGAAGCTGTGCAAAAATGCCAGGTCAAATCCAATGGACGATTCAGAATCAACACTTTGCAGGCGATGTGCTTTCTGAATTTCTCGCACCAGCTTGCGTTTCATCGCCTTAAAAAGGTAGAGTCGAATATTATCGGTACCAGACAAATTTTCACGATTTCGAATGAGGGTACAGAAAATATCCTGAATCGCGTCTTTAACCAAATCCCGGTCGGAAGTCATTTTGCAACCATAATCAAACAGGGCGTTGGCATGCCGTAAGTAGATGAGAGACAGCACTTGTTCGTTGCCGTGAAGAAATTTCGACCATAAGGTCTGATCATTTTCTTTTGAATACACAGGCATAGGTTTGGTTAATTGTAGGATAAAGGTAATACAAGTGTAACAAATAATCGACAATCATGAAAATGCTTTGGCAATGTTCACCGCAGCCTTCTTTCAGAAACGGCACAATCTTCACATTGCTTTAACTTTTGATTAATCTATACCAATGAACTTAGCAGCAACGAATTTGCAATTCATGAAACAACCATGAGAAAGCTCAAAGTCTCTGTGATTTCCGATGTTCATCTGGCCACACATGCCAGCAAAGCCAAAGTATTACTGAAGTATCTTAAATCCATTCACCCGGAAACCCTTGTACTAAACGGTGACATCATTGACTCGTGGCGCTTTTCGCGGAACTACTTTCCCAAGTCCCATTTAAAAGTGGTCCGTCAGCTGATCAAGATGTTGGAGAAGGGGGTAAAAGTCGTTTATGTCACAGGTAACCACGACGAATTTCTGCGGAAATTTAACGGAAGCGAAATGGGCAACCTGAAAATTGTAAATCAATTTGTTTTAGAGATGAACGGAAAAAAGACCTGGATTTTTCATGGCGATATTTTCGATCATATCATTCACCAGGCTAAATGGTTGGCCAAGATTGGAGCGGCCAGTTACGGATTGATCTCTCTGATCAACGCAGCCGTCAATCGCCTTCTGCTCTTATTGGGATACCAGGAAGTGCGAATTTACAAAAGCATCAAAAAGAAATTCCTGAAAGAAAAATCACCACTATCGCGGTTCGAACAGGCGGTCATTAAAGTTGCTGCCGAACGAAATTACCAAACCGTTATTTGCGGGCACACCCATGTTCCAAAAGACAAAAAAACGACGACCGAACACGGGGAGGTCCGCTACATCAATTGTGGTGATTGGGTGGAACATTTCACATCAGCCGAATACGAAAACAATCAATGGAACCTGGTTTATTTCACTGACAGCATAGACGATCCTGCTGACGAACCCGATATGCCCAACGAAAAAGAACTCTACAACTCGCTATTCCAGGAGCTTGCCCTCACCCATCTAATTTCACCTTCCAAATGAAAATCCTTTACGCGATACAAGGCACCGGTAATGGGCACCTGGCCAGGGCCACTGAACTGGTTCCAATTCTGAAAGAAATGGCTGACACGGATGTGCTCGTCAGTGGCATACAGGGTGATCTGAAACTCCCTTTTGATGTGACTTATCAACTGTTTGGCTTGAGTTTTATCTTTGGAACGAAAGGTGGGGTTAATCTGGCTGAAACCGTAAAAAAAGCCCGCCCCTTTCGCCTGCTGAAAGACATCTACCGCCTGCCGGTACAGCAGTACGATCTGGTTTTGTGCGATTTTGAGCCCGTTACTGCCTGGGCCTGCCGGCTACGAAAAAAACAGTGCATTGGCCTCAGTCACCAAAATGCTGTTTTGCACCCCGACGCTCCAATGCCTGCCAAGAGCAATGGTCTTGGAAAATTCATTCTGAAAAACTATGCCCCGGCCACCACAAAATATGGGTTTCATTTCCGCGCATTGGACCAGTTCAATTTCACTCCGGTGATCCGGTCAACCATTCGGCGGGCCAAGGTCACTTCGCGCGAGCATTTCACGGTCTACCTTCCGGCCTACAGTGACCGCGAAATCATTGACGTTCTGGCTTCTTTTTCTACCATAAAATGGGAAGTCTTCTCCAAACACTGCCAGCAGGCTTACCACCATGGCAACATCAGCATTCAACCCGTGTCTCTTGCCAATTTCACAAAATCGTTTACCTCCTGCAAAGGGATTCTATGTACCGCTGGCTTTGAAACGCCTGCCGAGGCCCTTTTTATGGGCAAAAAGCTTTGCGTCATTCCCATGAAAAACCAATTCGAACAAGCCTGCAACGCCGCCTTTTTGGAATCCATGGGAATTGTGGTTCTACCTGAGCTGAGAAATCAGCACGAAAAACTTCAGGCATGGCTACGTGAAACACACCTTCAACAGATTGATTATCCGGACAAAACAAAAGAGATTATTGAAACGATCCTTGCTTCTCAAGGATAAAAATCCGGGAAAGATGAAAGGTCGCAGGAACAAGCGATCCCTTGATCAACGATATTCAACGATAATTTTGTATCTTTTTTCACAATTTCGTTGGATCAAAAAAACCAGTGCAATAAAAATTTACCTATGAAGACTTTCAAAAAATTTCTGTTAGGCCTTGCCATCGTACTCCTGGCCATGTTGGTTACCGCTTTCTTTCTGCCCCGCCAGGTGCATGTTGAACGAAAAGGCACCATCAATGCTCCGGCCAAAGTGGTTTTCAATCAGGTCAACAACCTTCATACCTGGGAGAAATGGGCCGTCTGGAACCAAATGGATCCGGACATGCAAGTGGAGTTTGAACATACCGGTATCGGGAAAGGTGCTGCGTACACCTGGGAAAGTGAGAACCCCAACCTGGGCTCGGGCAAGCTGACCATTACCGAATCGGTCCCTTACGATTCCATTGCTACGAAAATGAATTTCATGGAAGAAGGAATTTCAACCGGCTATTTCTTGTTTGAAGAAAAAAACGGACAGACAGAAATTACCTGGGCTTTTGATACCGATTTGGGAAACAATCCGGTTGCCCGATGGATGGGATTGTTTTTTGAGTCGATGATCGGACCTGATTTTGAGCAAGGAATTGAAAACTTAAAAATTGTGGCAGAGATCATTGTGCAGGAAGGGCGCCCGATCGTAGAAATTGTCCAGCTTCCGGAATTTAACTACATCAGTGTGCGCGATGAAGTGGAGCTGGAGGATGTCTCGACGCAAATGGGACAAGTTTACAGCCAGCTGATGAACCTGATTGAGCGCCATGATTTGGTAATGACCGACATGCCCTTTGCCATCTATCACAAGATTGACGGCAACCGCATTGACCTGGAATGTGGCATACCGGTTGACTATGGCATTGACCCGCAAGGAGCGGTTTTGTCGGGCAAAATGCCCTCAAGGACTTATGCTGTGGCCGACCATATCGGGTCGTACGAAAACCTGGATCAAACTCACAGTTTTATTCAACGCTGGATTCCGGAAAATGGCTTAAGCCTGGCTGGCAGCCCCATGGAAAAATACCTGACCGATCCGCAGCAACAGCCTGATGAATCGAAATGGGTGACGGTGATCTACTATCCTGTGCAGTAGGGCTAATCTAAGATTGTTGACGGCAGAAAATCGTCCAACCAGGGAAGCTGTCCATATTTTTTTTCGAGTAGTTGACGCGTTGACTGGTAAAGTTCGCGCTGCCCGGTTTCATAATATCCTTTCATAATAAATACCTGAACCAAGACTTTCAGGTAGTTGCACGCTTCGTCCTTTGATTCGAACAGCCCCAGCGACTTTTTGTAGGCTTCGATGGCTTGCTGCTTATCGCCTCCGAAAAGTGCCGGGCGGTTGTAAAGCGAATTCCCTGCTTCGAGCCAGGCCATGGGCTCTGTGGGATCAAGCTTCAAAGCTTGCTGTACGGAAGCCTCTGCTTTGGGGCCTAAAAAAGGCGCCTTATACATTGCCAAGCCAATTTTGAATGCCTGAAAAGCCGACTGCAAGCTCAACAGCCTCGCATCGTTGGGATGCCGATCGAGTAGCTCTTCCAAGCGGCGATCGGCATCCTTCAACACCGGTTTAATCTTTCCATTTTGCTCCGTTCCAAAGTAATAGCCAATCAATCCGTAGCGGGCTTGGAGCGCCAGCAAAATCCACTCGCGATCACCGGGATACTCCGCTTCTATTTCTTCGGCCCACTGAAGCCACTGGCTCATATCGCCTTCAAGATAAGCCTGAAAAAACTGACATCGATAGCTTTCCCGGTCGGCTCCGGAAGCCACAAAAGCCAGCATCAACAAAGCTACTGTCACAAAAGTCATTAACCCATGATGGTACGGTCTTTCCATGTTCCATTTTTTTTGATTCGAAGCCAGGCATTGCTAAAAATTAGATGCGCAAAAAATACGATGTGTAACGGATGGAGCAAAAGACTTGCCCCCAGCTTTTCGCGGCTGGCCCAGGAAACAGCCAGCCGGTTAATGATGAACAACACCAAATAAAACAGCAGCCCACTCCATCCCCAACTTAAAAACAGGGCAACTGGAGTGGCCAACAGGGAAATCCAAAACAGGACCATTAATACGCGGCTCCCAAAAAAGAACTCATGCACATTTCGCGAAAACCCTTGCAAGCTTTCCCAGTAGCTTTGGTACATACGACAAAAAACATCGTTATTTCCCAACAAAACAGCAACCCGCTGCCCTTCTTTCTTCAGGGCACGAACAATCAGAATATCTTCGACATAACAAGATTTAACCTTTTTGTGCCAAAAGGTTTTTTTATACAGCCGCGTATCAAACAGCATAAACTGTCCATTGCCCGCTGCAAACAGCGGGTTCTTCAGTTTCCGAACAGCAACCAACGGCAGCAGATTCAACAAGGCCCAGTTCATAAATGGAACGGTTATTCTTTCCGAGATACCGGGCATCAGCTGGCGCGGAAAAATAGTCAGCAGAGCAAGTTGTTTCGCCCGAACAAAAGCCAAGGCTTTCTGCAAAACCTGGCTTGCCAAGGTAACATCAGCATCGACAAACAGCAAATAGTCGCCTGTTGCTTTTTTTGCCAATTGGTGACAGGCGTAGTTTTTCCCGGTCCACGATGGTGGAAGAGGTTCACCCTGAAAGTACCGGATGCGATGATCCTTCGCGCTCCATGCTTCCAACACCTGCCTGGTACTGTCGGAGGAGTGATCGTCGCAAACCCAGACCTCAACATCCTGATAATCGAGCCGAAGAATCGAATCCAAAAGTCGCGGAAGGTTCTCCTCCTCGTTTCTGGCTGGTATCAAGATCGAGACCTTTCCGCTCACTTGATTCTTCGGGTCTGGCAAGTAGGGCTTGCTGCCCGCGTTGACCAAAGCCACCAAGGTTCTCAAAACAAATAAAGTCAGCAAAGCAGATGATATCAGCAGCAAATTACTCATGTTGATTTTTAATGCATTGGTTACGAAACTCGTTGTAGGCTTTTTCTAATGCTTCGTTTGTTTTAGCGCCTTCGTAATATTTCAAATGAAAATGAACGACCGGTCTTGCCTGACTAAAATAATCGACCAGGCTAACGCAGAAACACACCTGAACATCCGCCTTCGATTGCTTCAAAATCCAGGAGGCACCGCTTTCAAAGGTCACAGGGGATCGATGTTGCGATTGAATTTGTCCCTGCGGATACAAACAAACCAGCTTGCTCGGATCGTCAAGCAAAGCAGCGGCATAGTGCAGGCTTTCGATCAGTTCGCGCGAATCCTTGCGAACCGAAAACGCCCCACACCGGTTGATGAACATCCGCTTACGCAACTGCTCCTCCAGCATCATCACATGAAATTTTCGTTTGAAGACCCGCTTGCTCAGGTAAAAAGACCAATAGCCATCCCACCAACTAAAATGATTTTGTAGCAGAAAAATGGATTTCCCCTTATCGGGAACTTCGCCATGAATCTCGATTCCGCGAAACTGGAAGAACATGCACAGTCGGAAATAAAGATCAAAAAACCAAATGGTCAGCGGATCGTGATTTGAGTGAATCATGCCGGGATCTCTCCTTTCCGTTTATCTCTTTCGCGGTAGAGCTGCCACCACGGAATGCGGGGAATCTCGTGATGTTCCCAATGGTAGCCAAAAAAGTAACAACTCAACATGGCCCACCAATGTGGCCCACGCTGGCTTCGTGCCCGGTGGGGTTGCATGCTCTCTGAATGCGGTTCGCGATGTGGCAGGTAGGTCCCCACAAAAAACAGCTGGAACGTGGCCAGTACGGCCGGAACAATCCAAAAAACAACCAACTCGGGCACCTCAATCCAGATTTTCAGAATATTGAAAGCCACGGCCATAAACAGAAATTGCCAAATGGTGGCGTATCGCTTCAGAAAAACAAACCACCAAACGAAGAAATTCTGCGAACGAATATAATAATCCGGATCTTTTTCAGTCGCCGGAAACTGGTGGTGCAAATAATGGTTGGTCCGTAGCTTTTGATACGAAAGTCCGGCAAACAGCAAGGATGAAATCCAGCCAAACAAATTATTCAGGCTTTGTTTCCTGCTGATCAGCCCATGCATGGCATCGTGTCCGGTAATGAACAGCCCGGTGTACAAATAAGCCTGCACGGCCACATGAAAGTAAGTCCACACCGAACTGCCATCAGCTTGCAAAAAAATCAAGCTGTAAGTCAAATGTGCCAGCCAGAAAAGCAACACCACAATCGCAATCAAAACGCCCATCATGTCAATTTTAAAATGATATTCAAACCAAGGAAAAATACGAATTGAACCAACAGAATCCAAACAGCCAGCCGGTTATTTAGCTGTAAACGTGTCACCCGAATCAAGGCAAAAATCAATACCGACACCAGGTACCAATCCACATAGTTCTTCAGTGGAATTTGTTCCGTTTCCCACGACCACATGTTCAAGGCGGTAGCCACGGGCTCCATTACAAAATCGAAAGCAACCATCAGCAAAGCGCCCACGAGAGGAAAATACCAGCGCAGGTTGATCTTGCGGAAGAGAACAAAAACACCGTAGGCCAAAATCAACCAATTGATGCCAATCAGCAAAGGTGTGTTCAGCAACTGAACGCCGAGAGCCGCCCCATATTCATATTCGCCAAACAACAGCCCGGTATTCACACCAACCAGCTCGGTCACAAATCCGATCAAAGCAACACTGGTCAGTATCAACGCCGTTTTTATGGACCACGTCTGTTGAAAAAACAGTAGCAGGATGGTTGTCAGCAACAGATTTACCGGAGTCAGAAAAACAAAAAGCGGGTAGGTGGCTTCAAACGAAAAACCCAAGATGCCAACCACATAAAGGATGGCAATCACAATTTTAACCGAACGGATCACGGCAGGATTTTCTTTCATCATCGTTTCATTTTTTCTTCCACCATTTCAGCTACAATTTTGGCCGACGACAAGCACAACGGGATTCCGCCTCCCGGATGCACACTTCCACCCACAAAATACAGGCCCGGCAAATCGTCCCGGAAATTGGCATGCCGGTTGAAAGCCGCAAACGGACTATTGGAACTCGGTCCATACATGGCCCCCTGGAACGACCCAGTCTGGTTTTCGATGCTCACAGGGTCAAGCAATTCTTCAAATAAAATCTGCTCTTCAAGCTGTTCACCCAGCTGGCGATTCAACTTCGCTATGATCTCTTGGCGAACCGCAGCTTTCAGCTTTGCCCAATCTTGTCCGGCATGGGCAGGGGCATTCACCATCACAAACCAGTTTTCCATTCCATCAGGCGCATCGGTTTCGACTTCCTTACAACTGATAAACACGTAAACCGTAGGATCGTTTGAAATCGTTTTCTTTTCGAAAAGGCATGCAAACTCCTCCTGATAGTTTTTGCTGAAAAAAATGTTGTGCAAATCCAGCTTCGGAAAGCGCTTTTTCATGCCCCAATAAAAAATCAAAGCTGATGATGACGGCTCCATTCGCTCAATTTTTTGCAAGCGCTTTTTATCCGGAAACAATTCGGAATAGAATTGATGAATGTCGATGTCGCTGACCACCACCTCAAAAATCCGCTCCAATCCATTCACCCGAATCCCCTTTAAATGCCCGTCCCCAGAAAGAAGCTCGTCAACCGGCGTGTTAAAATGAAACTGAACGCCTAATCGCCTGGCCTGTTCAAAGAGTGAATCAACAATTTGATACATGCCTTGCTTTGGAAAGTAGGCGCCCAACTGGTGCTCCAAATGCGAAATCACACTCAAGGTGCCCGGCGTTTTGTATGGATTGGATCCGTTGTAAGTCGCGTAACGGTCGAACAATTGCACCAGCCGGCTATCGGGAAATGCCTTCACATTGGTTTGATGCAGCGTCGAAAAAGCTTTCAAACGGAAAAACTGAAGCAGCCGCTTGACATTTTGCCAGGTCAACAGTTTCCCAAACCGATGGAAGGAATTGAAAATAAATACCGGTGCCGTCAACTGGTAAATTTTTTCGGCCTGCTTCAGGTAATCCAACACTCCCGATGCCGGCATCCCAGTCTTCTGCGCCACCTCATCAGCAAACCGCTTCACATCTGCAAAGGCTGTTAGCTGCGTTCCATCTTCAAAAAAATATTGGGTGATGACCTCCAGTTTCCGGTAGTCGAACTTCAAATCATCATCCAGCAGCTCATCAACCAAGCCGGGCAAGGTAAACAACGAAGGTCCCTTGTCGAAGCGAAAGCCCGCCTGCCTAAACTCCCTGATTTTTCCACCCGGATGGGCCGCTTGCTCAAATACCTCAACCAGCAAGCCTAAACGCGCCAAACGAATGGCAGCAGCTAATCCGCCAATCCCCGCACCAATAACTGCAGCTGTTGATCTGTTCTGATTCATTTCTTCGTAACTTTAAAGCAAGGCGACTCAAAGCTTTGATTTTGCCTCAGCAAGTTAGCCTTTCAAATTCAACATCAAAATAGCCTGTCGACTTTCGGCAAGCAAAAAAAGTTTCCAATACTTAAAACATTTTACGACTAAATTGTTTAATAACTTAAAGAAATACTTAAACAAAAATGAATAAAAAAGTATTGATCATCGGGACAGGATTGGCAGGACTATCTACGGCGCTGAGACTATCGACTGATGGCTACCAAGTTGAGATGGTCGAAAAATACCATCGCCCGGGAGGCCGGCTGAATTTATTGGAGAAAGACGGGTTTAAATTCGACATGGCGCCCACTTTTTTCAGCATGAGTTATGAGTTTAAAGAGCTCGCTGATTATTGCAAGATTAAAATGCCCTTTGAATTTATCGAGTTGGATCCGCTATACTCTGTTCACTTTGAAGGAGATGATCGTTCTTATTTGATCCACAAAAACCTAAAAAAGCTTGCCGAAGAGTTCAAGGAAATCGAGCCCGGGCTGGAAAAAAAACTGGAGCGTTTTCTGAAATCGGCCGGCGAAATTTTCCATGACACGGAAAACATTGTCATCAAACAAAATTTTGACAGCCTGCTGGGTTATTTACTTCAGTTAACCCGCGTGCCTCTGAAACATGCGCCCAAAATGTTTTATTCGATGTGGCGCGAGATGGAAAAGAACTTTGATTCGTTTGAAGTGAAGGTGATTTTCTCGCTGGTTGGTTTTTTCCTGGGGGCCACGCCTTTCGATACCCCGGCTGTTTACTCCATGCTTAACTACACCGAACTGGTGCACGATGGATATTATAATGTGAAAGGCGGCATGTACAAGATTGTGGAAGGCATGGTTAAAGAACTTGAGCAGCGGAAGGTTAAAATGCATTACGGTGTGGAAATTGAGCGCTTTGAAAAAACCGACCACCAGATTTCGGCCTTTTATGACCAAACCGGTAAAAAGTGGGAGGCTGACTTATTTGTCGTCAATGCAGATGCTGCTTCCTTCCGTGGACAAATTCTTCAACGTAAAAAATACTCCCCAAAAAAATTGGATCAGAAAAAATGGACTTTAGCTCCGCTCACCATTTATTTGGGGCTTGACACCAAGGTGATCAACATGTATCATCACAATTACTTTCTGCGACGGAATTTTGAGGAGTATGCCGGAAAGATCTTCAAGAACACCATTAAACTCGATAAACCTTATTACTACGTCAACATCCAGTCGATGCACAACCCGGCTTATGCCCCCGAAGGCAAAGAAAGCGTCTTTATTTTATGTCCGGTCCCGGACCTCCGCTACAAAGCCAACTGGGACGATGCCGAAGAAATTGCCGATGCCATTATCGCAGATATGGGTGAACGAACCGGCTTTGACTTTGCCGGACACACGGAATCACGATCGGTCTATTCGCCCAAAGACTGGGAGAGCGCGTTCAACCTGTACCAGGGGAGTGGCTTGGGTTTGGCCCACGATCTCAACCAAGTAGGTGGTTTCAGACCTTCGAATAAAGATGAAGAATTCAAAAACCTATACTACGCCGGCGCATCAACGGTGCCAGGAACCGGCCTGCCAATGACTGTGATTAGTTCAAGATTAGTAACCCAACGAATATTAAAAGACCATGGAACTTTATCGTAAAAACAACCTGGATTGTAGTCGAATCACAACCCAAAATTACAGTACTTCCTTTTCGCTGGGTGTTCGGATGCTGAATAAAAAATACCGCTCCGGAATCTACAGCATCTATGGTTTTGTGCGCTATGCCGACGAAATTGTGGATACCTTTTTTGAGCAAAATCAGGAAGAGATTTTTGCTGAGTTTAAGCTGGAAACGTTTAAAGCCATTGAGCGCAGATTCAGCATCAACCC